>Ga0207004_1003_pt1 | contig 97734 bp, 75 predicted proteins | sample Alteio_BWMinCont_86_FD_153468 | JGI IMG/M metagenome (GOLD analysis project Ga0207004, IMG submission 153468) | Enriched cells from forest soil in Barre Woods Harvard Forest LTER site, Petersham, Massachusetts, United States -... | ecosystem: Environmental > Terrestrial > Soil > Temperate forest >...
TTAGTTAGGTCGTCACCCAGAGATAAAAAGACCTTTTCCACAAAAAGTCGCATTCTGAAACTAATCCTTTGAGTTGCGCTCGGCAGGCAACTATGTCCCTGATAACAAGGAGCTCCGGGGGTAGGGCTCGAACCTACGACCAATCGGTTAACAGCCGACCGCTCTACCACTGAGCTACCCCGGAAAAGTAGTGGAAGGGTGAGTAAATCATGTCTGGTGGGCGGAATCAACCCTTTTGCAAGGATAAAGCCTCAGTTCCTTTCACCACTGACCATCTAGAAGCATTTTCCTCTACTACTCGACAAGGAAATGCTTCCACTCGGCGATACCGCTGCTTCCAAGGAAGCTTATGGCCGTGGCAGCGGGCATCTGACTTCTACGGAGATCGCGTCCGGGGCAAGACATTGGAACGCCAAGTTGTGGCTAACCTCAGTCAAATCGAAATTGATCGTTACACCGTCGCTCTTGATGCGTTGATAAAGTTCGCGGACTTGACGTTCTTCTTTCAGCACAAATCCAATATGAAAGTCCGGTGGATAGACTGGCGGGGGAGAGTTGTGCAGATTGCTCAGGCCGAAGTAAAATCCGCTTTCGTCTTCCAGGATGGCAATTGCGCCTGTTCTTTCGAAAGCGCAGCGCAAGCCAAAGTACGTTTCAAAGAACTCGCGGGCGGCAGGGATGTTGGAGACTTGGAGATCGATGTGATTGAGAATCATATTTTTATTATTTTATGGACGGTGAAAGGGACTTAAGCCTGTGAAGTAGTGGTAGGGGCCTGATTTTGTCTAATCTTTGGCAGCATGAAGCCCGCAAGGATGAGCCAGATAAAACTTGGAAATCGCGTAAGCGGAATCAGGAATATTGCCTGAGGGATCAATAGAGCGAGACTGCTCAATTCTCCCATGACTGCCAAGATAAGGTCGAACACCACAAGCCATTTGGGAAGGGCCTTCAAAAATGCCGCCGTGATGGATAGTCCCGCGATCAAAAGTCCCATGGGCACGGAAAACCCGACGCCACCAAAAGCAAACGCCAGATAGTACAAGGAGGGGGTTACGCCTGTATCCTGCGCAATTCCAGGACAGGTCATGACCCAAAGCACCAGCGCGGAAGAGATGATGCCGAATGCCGCCGCGAATCCACCAAATAGAGCGATATGCGTTCCCGCGGCGCGAACGCCGAGAAAATGATGACTGGACAATCCGTTCAATGGGGATATGCCACGAACGATTCCGCAGATTATCTTCGATACTGGAATTGCCTGAATTCTGTCCTAATCTGATTCATGCGCCTGCTCTTGGTTGAGGATTCGTCTCGTTTGCGTCGATCGCTTACGCTGGGCCTGAAACGGGCCGGGTACACTGTGGACGAATCCGGCGATGGGAAGGAAGGATTCTGGAAGGCTGAAAACGGCAAATATGATCTTCTCGTCCTCGACATCATGCTTCCTGGCATGGACGGGCTGGAAATCCTCACGGCCTTGAGAGCCAAGAATATCAGAACCCACGTGCTCTTCCTGACCGCCCGGGATACTGTGGAAGATCGGGTGAAGGGACTTCAGGCAGGAGCCGACGATTATCTTGTCAAACCTTTTGCCCTGGCGGAGTTGCTGGCTCGAGTGCAGGCCCTTTGCCGCCGAAGCTACGATCATAAATCATCTCGCCTCGAAGTGGAGGATCTGGTCGTCGAGTTGAATACGCTCCATGCAACGGTATCCGGCCAGACACTCAAGCTGCTTCCCCGTGAATTCCGCATCCTGCAACTTCTTATGCTCCGACGCGGCCAAGTGATCTCCCGCTCCGAAATCGAGGAACATGTCTATGCTGATAGCCAGGAGCTCATGAGCAACGCCGTGGAATCAGCGGTCTCCCAATTACGGAAGAAACTCACGCAAGCAGGGAGCACCGTCCAAATCCAGACCAAGCGTGGATTCGGTTATTTGCTGACGTGACCGAGGGGCCTTAGAGGCAAAAAGTAACGGCGAATATCTATCTGCCGTAAGGTTCCGGTAAGGAAGCAGTCCCTAGAACTAGGTGATGGGTACATGCCCAAGCCAGAATGCGTTTCATCCCCACCAACTCCATTCGTCTTCGCTTGGCAGCGGCATTGTTTCTGGGCTTTATAGTCCTTCTGAGTCTCGCGTCCGTTTCAATTTATTTCGTCTCCAAGCGCATTCTTGAGGAGGATTTCAACGCGAGACTGTTTGCCAAGGCACAGGCCGCAGTCGCCTCCATCTCGCAAAAGGGATCCTGGCTCGACGTCGATTGGACCGAACTCCCCCAGGAACTCAATCCACAAAAGCACTCCCAGGACGCCATTCAGCTGATCGATGGTGACGGGCATCCCGTTCTGAAGGACTCGCCGGTCGTTGCGTCTCCCACCGCTTCAACCCAGGGTATTTATCAAGATTTGGTCTTGCCGGAGCTCGGGCATGCCCGGATTCTGTCACTTTCTTTCCTGCCACACGTTGAGAGGAAGGATTTGGCTGTGACTCCGCCAGAGTTGCGAAAGAATTGCGTCCTGGCCGTAGCGAGCAGTCGGAGATCCCTGGACCATTCTCTCCACAAACTGGTGGTTATTCTCGCCTTAATGACCGGGGTGACGTCGCTTTTGAGCCTGGCGCTGGTCTGGTTGGTCGTGAAGCAAGGCTTGCGTCCGCTGGACCGCCTTGGTTCGGCAATGGCGCGGGTTGAAGTGGAATCACTGGGTCAACAGATTTCCCTGAACGATCTGCCGGAAGAGTTGACGCCTATCGCCGACAAATTAAACGATCTGCTGCGCCGCCTGGATGTTTCCTTTGCCCGCGAGCGCCGGTTCAGCGCGGATGTTTCCCACGAGCTGCGAACGCCTGTCGCGGAGTTGAAGACCCTTTCCGAGGTGATGCTCCAGGACGAAAAGCATTCTCCCGAAGTTCAGCGGGCTTTCGAAGATGCCAGGGATATTGCCGGACAAATGGAAGCCTTGGTGACCGTGCTGCTGGAAATGGTGCGCCAGGAAGCGGGATGTACTCCCCTGGCTTTATCCGATGTTGATCTCGAGTCCCAAGCTCAGCTGGCATTGAAAAAGTACGAAGCGAAAGCGGCTCAACGGGACCTTCGCCTGAGGATGCTTCCCCCCAAGAAAGCCATCACGCTTAACACCGAGCCCCGCCTGCTGGCAATGGTCCTCGCCAATCTTCTCGACAATGCGATTGAATATTCACCGGCAGGCAGCGTGGTCGATCTTGAGTTTCAATCCGAAAAGGAGTTTCCGTACCTGATCATCTCCAATCCGGCGGAGAAATTGGCGCCTGCCGATCTTCCCCATGTTTTCGAGCGCTTTTGGCGTAAAGATTCCGCCCGGGGAGAATCGAATCATTTTGGAATAGGCTTGTCCCTAACGCAGGCGCTCTGCCAGCGTCTGGGCATTCGACTTACTGTTTCCATGGACAAGGGGAACGTTATCCGTTTCTGGCTTTATTTTTCAACCAAAGAAACCACTCCACTATTATGAATCAATCTATCAAGGAAATCGCCAGTAAAGTCCCTGAAGTCACACTGCTGTTCTGGATCATTAAGATCCTGGCAACCACTCTGGGAGAAACGGGCGGTGACGCCGTCTCCATGACCATGAACCTGGGCTATGCCGTCGCCAGTATTATCTTCATCGGGATATTTCTTGTTGCCGTCTTTGCCCAGATCATGGCCAAGAAGTTCCATCGATTTCTCTATTGGGCGGTCATCGTCGCGACGACAACGGCTGGAACGACCATGGCCGATTTTGCGGACCGCTCGCTCGGCATCGGCTATCCCGGCGGAGCCTCGATCCTCTTTATCCTGCTGATGCTGTCTCTTGGCATTTGGTATTGGTGGGAGGGATCCATCGCAGTCGAGACGGTCACAACTCCCCGCGTGGAACTCTTTTATTGGCTGGCCATCATGTTCTCACAAACGCTGGGCACGGCTCTCGGTGACTGGATGGCCGATACCGCAGGCCTCGGCTATGACGGAGGGGCACTTATCTTCTCGGTCGGTTTGGCACTCATCGCCTTTCTCTACTATAAAACAAAGGCCTCACACGTCCTCTTGTTCTGGGCCGCTTTTATCCTGACACGACCACTGGGAGCCACGGTGGGTGACTTTCTCGACAAACCCGTCGAGCATGGAGGCTTGGCCATCGGTCGTTTCACTGCCTCAGCCATTCTCACCATCCTGATGATCGCCTGCATCCTGCTCTTTCCGCAAAAGGCGGGCCGCCATCCGGGAAAAAAATCCAAGTCCATCGATCTGCAAGAAACAGAAACCACCCCAACCATATGAAAACCAAACTCCTCACCTCGTTAACCTGCTGTGTCTTTTTAGTCATGCTTCAGCCGCTCATGGCGGCTGATGCGCTCATCCCCCAGTCACCTGTGGAAGTGACCGGTACGCAAGGGAAATTCGACTTCATCAAAGTCGACTCGACCAAGAACCGTCTCCTTGCCTGTCATACGGCGAACGGGTCGCTGGACGTGATTGATGTGACCACATCAAAACTGATCAAAAGCATTCCGACAGGGGCAGCTCAAGGCGTGGCCGTTGATGACAAAGGCGGACGCTATTTTGTCAGCGTGAGCAAGCCGCCGAAAATGGTCATCATCGATTCGACCAAACTGGAAGTGATCGGCGAAGTGCCGCTCACCGATCCGGCGGACGTCATGGCCTATAATTCGGATTTGGATAGAGCCTTTGTCTGTAACGATGAAAAGCCAGAGCTCTGGGTAATCGATCCCGCCGCGAAAACTATTGTGGCAACGCTGAACATGCCTGGACAAGGAATGGAAGATTTAGGTTTCGATGACAAGGGCGCGTATGTTTATCAATGCCTAAAGGATTCCAACGAACTCGCTCAAATCGATGCCAAAGGACAGAAGGTCATCACGAATTGGCCGACGGCACCCGCCGAGAAGCCGCACGGGATGGCGATCGTTCCCGGTAGTAACTCCGCCCTGGTGGTCGGGGGAAACGGCAAACTGGTTCTCATGGACCTGAGTTCGGGAAAGGTACTGGCCTCCTGCGACGTCTCGCAAAAGGTGGACGAGATTGCGTATGATCCCGGTGTGCAGCGCGTTTACTGCGCCAGCGGCCTGGGTACTATTTCTGTGGTCGGACTCGATCAAAACAAACTCACTACCTTGGATCCTCTGCCAAGCTCACCTGGAGCCCATAGCATCGCGGTTGATCCCAAGACCCACACGGTTTGGATCGCCTTTGCCAAAGACAGCAAAGCATATGTACAGGCTTTTGTCAGCAAGTAGCTTTCGAAGCAAAGTCTGCCCTTTTTACGGCCCTATGAGCCACGAATCAAGGACCATTCTAAGAAAATGGTCCTCGATTCTTATTCGCGACAATCATGATCAAGGTGATCAGGGGCGCGATGATAAAGGGCAGGCACAGAAGGGCCGCGACAAGATCGTCCATGGTTCTTTTTGGGTTCGGCTACCAAGGCACAGTACCGTTTTCATCGAAGTAGCCGCAGGTGGGGCCGTCTGCCGGAAGGGTCGCGAGGCGAATGGCGATCTCAGCACCTTGGGTTGGCGTCCTTGGTCCGCTGTGACCGTTGAGATCCGTGGCGCAATAGCCGGGATCGGCCGCGTTCACTTTGATCGGAGTGTCTTTCAGCTCCTTGGCAAAGGCGACCGTCACGCCATTCACTGCTGTCTTTGAGGAGCAATAAGCGAGGGCATTGATGGCACTATAGCCCCAGGTTGGATCGCTTCTTTGCGTCAGAGAGCCCAATCCGCTGGACATGTTCACAATGCGTCCCGCTTGCGATTTACACAACAAAGGCAGGAAAGCTTTCGTTACAGTGAAAACACCGAAGACATTGGTCTCGTAGGTTTGACGCAACATGACCAACTCGATCTGGCTCGGAGGAATCACCTCAGGTTCGCCCGCCTTATTAAGCCGCCGCTCATTCACGATTCCGGCGTTGTTGACCAGGATATCGAGTGCGCCAGAGACGTTCTCTACATGCAGTGCGGCAGCCTCAACGGATTGAGGGTCTGTCACGTCCAGGGGAACGCTATCGACCGAGAGTCCTGCCTTTTTGAGCGAGGCAGCTGCAGCTGCAATTCGCCCTGAATCGCGTCCTGCCATCCAGACGAATATTCCTGCCTCGGCCAAGATCCGGCTGATTTCAAATCCGATTCCTTTGTTGGCTCCCGTGACTAGGGCAACCGGGGACGGTATAAGCTGACGATAAGAAGAGATGTCCATAATGCTTGATGTTTTATTTTTCGAACTGAATGAGCACGATTTCGGAATTGGTTCCGATTCGTAAGGGAGGTCCCCATGTGCCGACGCCATAGCTCGTGTAAACTTGGAGGTTTTTGAGGCGACTGAGCCCGTGAGCAGCGCGACCGTAGATTCGTGAGACCAGCAGGTTCCATGGCCACATTTGGCCACCATGAGTGTGACCGGAAAGTTGAAGGGAAATGCCTGCCTCCTCAGCTACGGACAGATTGATGGGGCGATGAGCGAGAAGAACGTTGGACTGCCGGCGATCAATCTGGATCTGTTTTAGAATGCTGCGCAACTCGGTTGGATTCCCCGCTTCAAAATCATGGAGCCCGACAAGTTGCAGACCATCGAGAGTCACCTTCTCGTTGTTTAGTACCTGGATACCAACGCGTGTGGCCGGATCCAGATAAAGGTTTCTCTCGGCAAACTCGTCGTGGTTACCGGTGACGTAAAAGATTCCCTGGGGCGCAGAGTATTCCCGCCACGGGGCAACAAGTTGATCAAGGCCCAGAGTCGGTCCATCGAACATGTCGCCGCTGATGAAAACGACGTTGGGTTTAACCGAACAAAGTTTGGCAATGACCCGGCGAAGAAAGGCCTGTCCGGACAAAGGCCCGAGATGAAGATCCGTGACCAAGGCCGCCGTGCGTCCCTGCCAAGCTTCTGGCAGATTGGGGAGTTTGACCGTGACTCGAGAAACGCGAATCAATGTGGCATTGATCAGTCCGTAAACGGTTGCTGCCAGAGCCATACTGAAGAGAACTGCCGCAACGGAAAAACGAGGCAATGAGGCTCCCGTGATCCAATAGACCCCGGCCACCATCCAGCAAGCCACAGACGCGAAGAACGCAAAATTCAGTGCTCCCATCCACACGGCGGAAAGAGCGTAAATGCCTCGAAGCGCTGGATGGTTATACTTGAAACGCAGGACCGTCGCCGGAATGAAGACCACGGCCAGCGCACCCGGGAGGGCTTGCCACGCGATCCATCCGGGCAAATCGAAGAAGTAGCTCCAGGTCCAGCAAACCAAGGCATTCGCCGATAATAAAATCGCCGCTACGATGGAAACGAAACGGATCAATTCCTTCAGCGTGAACATGGGAACGACTTCTGCGGACTGCACGGGAGGCGCGGCCGAGGACACGTTCTCTTCCTCAATATTGGGGACGGGCATGGTTGAAAGGTGCATCGACTTTAAGCCTTTGTCGCAACCTGATTGGGGAGCGAGAGCTGGCTAAGCATTTGCAGGGCCTTGTCGTAATTGCCGGTTGCTTCGGCAAAGCGCAGGAACTTCACGCGCTCCACGTTGATCTCTGCCGGTGTGGGCTTCGTCTTCAGGATTTGCATCGTCTCCGCGATAAAATCCTCTACGGACATCATGCGCGGATCTTCCGTGGTGCGACCGGGAGTGAGATCCGTTGCCACTGCGGGCGGAATGATTTCAATCACCTCGACGGGCGTGCCTTTGAGATGAACTCGCAGTGACTCCGTATAGGAGTGAAGTGCGGCCTTGGTCGCCGAATAGGTTGGTGTGCTCGGAAAAGGAACGAACGCCAGTCCCGAGGAAACATTGATGATCGCAGCGCTCGATTGCTTTTGGAGATGAGGCACAAGCGCACCCGTCAGGCGAATCGGGCCGAGCAGATTAGTGGTGATGATGTCTTCGGCGTCCTGGATGTTCGGTGCCTTCAGGTCTTCGCCTCGCATGATGCCTGCATTGTTGATCAGGACATTGAGCGCGGGATGGAACTCGATCATTTCCTCCACAAACGACTCGATGGAGTAAGCATCGTCGATATCGAGGGTGACGTGAGCCATGCCCGGATTGGCATCCGTAACTTCGGTCAGAGCACTTTGCCGCCGGCCAGCGATGATGACTTTGTTGCCAAGAGCATGAAAGGCTTCGGCGAGGCCCCGGCCAATGCCGGATCCACCGCCCGTAATGAGAATAGTATTGTTGGTGAGTTTCATAGTAGTAATCGGCTTTAGAATTTGGCTTGGTCGAGATCGGAAATCAGCCCCGGCCCGGTCGGATTCCAGCCCAGTTTCTTCCGCGTCTTTTCGCTTGAGGCCGCAAGGTCGGAACTGGCGAACATGGTCAGCCATCCAAAATGTGCCACAGCTTCTTCCGGCGACAAGGAGACCACTGGAACCTTCAAGCCGCGACCGATGGCTTCGGCAATATCCCGCATCGGCACGCCTTCTTCGGCCACTGCGTGATATTTTGCACCCGCTTCATGTTTCTCCAGCGCCAGCCGGTAAAGATGGGCGACATCGGACACGTGCGCCGCTGCCCAGCGGTTGCGTCCTTCCGCCACATAAGCCGACAGGCCTTTCTCGCGCGCCACGGCGATCAGATAGGTGACGAGCCCTTGCTTGATTGGGTCATGAACTTGGGGAAGGCGCATGACCGAAGCGCTGACGCCCTTCAACGCCAGGGCCGTCTGTTCCGAAACCCGGGGGAGCGGATAATCGGACGGCACCACATAGTCTTCCGTCGCCAACTGCCCAGGCTTAGCCAGTCCGGCTACACCAGACGTGACGATGAGGGGCCGGTCGGAACCGGCGAGCACAGAACCCAAGGCTTCGATGGCTTTTTTGTCGATTTCACAAACTTCCTTGAACTTGGAAAAATCATGAACGAACCCAGCGTGAATAACGCCATCCGACTGGGCCGCTCCGCTGCGCAGGCTTTCCAAGTCTTCCAGATCGCCCCGATGCACCCCGGCACCAGCGGCAGTCAGGGCCCTGGCCCCTGCATCCGAGCGGGAAAGACCCAGCACTTGGTGGCCTGCGCCGATCAATTCTTTAACAAGGGCTGTGCCGATAAAACCCGTGGCTCCCGTTAGAAATACGTTCATGTTGAACTCCTTTCGGCCGGATGACCCTGACCGTTGTGTTGTTTGAGCAAGATCACTTGCATGACCGGATGAATGCAGGACAATGTATGCAGTGGACACTATGTTGTCAATGGAAACATGCTGCAATTTATCCGCCAACCGTGTAAGGTGTTGAAAGTGAAAGCGTCTCCCCGCCCCTATCATCATGGAAATTTGCGCGAATCTCTGCTCAAGGCAGCCGAGAAAGCGCTGGAAACTGGCGGAGCCCAAAGCATCTCACTACGGGAGCTCAGTCGCGAGCTAGGCGTCAGTCACACCTCGCCGCGCCGACACTTCCCCGATAAACAGGCGCTGCTCGATGCCCTGGCCCTGCGTGGCTTCGAACGGTTCGATGATGCCTTCGTCCAAGCTTCCAAGCAACGCGGACAGAGCTTCAAGGTACGCTTGACCAAACTGGCTCGCGCCTATGTCAGCTTTGCCCTGAAGCATCCCGCCTTGCTCAGCTTGATGTTCGAGGCCAAACACCGGCCCGATGCGCCCCGTGAATTGCTCGAAGCCAGCGAGAAAACCTTTTCCCGTGTCCCGGCCACCTTTGCGGAAGCCCAGGCCGCAGGCGAGGTCGTCCCCGGCGATCCGGGCCGCCTTTCCATTGTCGTCTTCTCATCTCTCCTGGGTCTCGTCTCCATTTCCACCGACGGCAAGTTCAAGGGCGTGTCCTTGGACTATCTGACCGGCGAAATCATCGAGCGGATGATCCTGGGCTTCCTGCCTCGCCCCTGAATTGGTATGGACGCCAAAGATTTAGCGACAGGTGAGAATTCGAGTAAAACGGTCGATCAGAAGGATATTAAGAAAGCTCTCTCCTCTAGAAAGTGGTATAGTTTTCGATCAAAACAGGACGGCCTTCAGTTTTAAGTCGCTGTCTTCAAAAGACTTGAAGAAGTGAGCGGGTGGCGAGGCTCGAACTCGCGAACTCAAACCCACAGGGGAGCATTACGGAATTAGCTGTAGCTACAACACCCTCAAACGTTCTCAACGCTATAAACACCGTCAGATTGTTGTTACTTTTGTTGGCACCTATATTTGCATCTGGATATTGAGGGATATCGGAACAAGGAAGGCGGATGCGATTTCGACTTGCTAGAGCTTCAGAGCAAATTTATGACAGAATTTCTCATGCCCTACTTCACAGAAGTTCGCGGGCCTCTTGCTGTCTTAAAAAATCCCCTTCTGCAGCCTCCCGACCTGTCAATCGAACACGATCGACCAAAAGGAAAAATCCGGTTTTGATCACGCTTATCGCTTTCCCGGAATGCAGCGGGCGCTTCAGGTGGTCGGACGCCTTATCGCAGGGTCCTTTCCGGCAACAAGGAGTGCCGCTGGTTTGGCTGTAAACACGAGTCAGTCCTTTTTGTCGACCCTGCCAGGCTCGACTGTACCGTCATCGTGACTATCGATGCGTTCCTCCTTAAGGCGATGAAAGAACAGGACGAGATCGTTCCAACAACCGATGGTGAACCATACCGTGGTGATAATTGAGATGGCGAGAGGTAGGTAGATGCCGGTAATCAGCCAGTAATTGGCCCAGGCAATATTGGACCATGGATGGATTAAATACCAAGCGCTCCCAATTACGAAGATACCAAACCAGAAGATGCTCCAAAAAAAGATGCTGAGGGTAACCCAGCGATCAGGCCCGGAGAAGTGCTCATCGATGCCCACGAGATTGTGGAGATGAAAACGGCTTTTGACCGGTCTCGTGATCACGACCTCGTTCGTAGCCTCAGGCTCCACGGCGTAACGGCCTCTATGTAGAAGACGATCCATGTCGTGCGGTTCGCGGCAGGTCAGGAGCGACACAGCGATGTATCCAATCAGGGCCGCAAGTGTCGCATAGAAGCCGATTTCGGTGCCATTGATCGGCAATTGAGGGCCCAGATGATTCAGGAGATATTGTGACCAGGTCGAGGAAGTGATTCCCCAGAAATCCGTCAGGCTGTGACAGAGGCTGACACATGCCTGTTGCCGCAGGAGAATACCGCCGGTCGAAAGCAGCGAACCGAGGGCCAGGCCGGTCCATGCACCAGCGGTCGTACCCCGATTCCAGTAGAGGCCGCCGATAATGGCCGCTCCCGCGCCGCCCACGAAGATGGCCGTGGTGACGTTGAACCACATCGGAAGATATTCGGTTTGCGTGAAAAGAGCACCGAAGACAAAGGCAAACAAGGCCACCCCAATAATCGAGAGACGCAGGAGAATGATATGGGTGCGGGTGCTCAGTGGCTTCTTGCAAAGCGGAAGCACGACATCCTGGGCGAAGATGCTCCCCCATGAATGAAGGTGTTGGCCGTCGCCGCCGAAGATACCCATCAGGACGACCGAAACCAGAAGGCCCTTGATGCCAATGGGAAGAATCGCGGCGAGGCCGATGGGCAACCGCATTTGCTCGCCTGTTTGGGGATCGGCGATGGTGGCGAGGCGATGTTGAATCATGGCCTGTCCCTCCGGTTGATGCAGGTAATTCATTGCGGTTACGGCGAGGAGAAGCATCGAGGTGCTAAGCGCAAAGCCGCGCCATCGGCCCAAAATAAAACCCATGCGCGATTCGTGGGGGGACGCGGCCGCCGAATTGAAACCCTGGTTGTTTTGCCACGCCATCGTCCCGTAGGCCCCTGTGATAATTGTCATGAGAACGTACCAGAGATTAAAGTCCTTGGCTGCGAAAGTATCGAAAGGATTGACCATCGATTGGCCGGGTGGATACGCGAGGAGCATGTCGCGGGTCTGATGCCAGTCAAAAACGATGACCAAAAATACACCGATAATGACGTAAAAAAGTTGCGAAATCATGCCTTGGATACAGTCGGCGATCATGACGGTGATCTGGCCGCCGGTGATCGCAATCAATGTAGTGATCGTCAGGAAACAACCCATCAGCATGAGATAGGTCGGAATTGCGAATGAAAAGAGATGTAGAGTCTGAGGCATATCCAAAAAATGGACCATGAATTTGCCTCCGATCACGGGAATGACTCCAAAGTTGAGGATGCCGGCGACAAAGCCGAGCATGCCGGTGGCGAGGCGAAATTTGCGGCTGTAACGCATCTCGAAAAACTGAGCGAGGGTGAGCGCGCGCGTCTGACGGTAGCGATATGTCACAAAGCCGCTGATCGCCAGGATCAGTCCCACCGGTCCTGCGAGTTGTCCCCACCACGTCACGGAAAAGCCCCCCTGGCTGAACCATTCAAACATGGCCACATAGCCGATGGCCCCAGCCCCCATTTCGCTTCGGGCAGTTGAGAGAAGATAACGGCCTGCGAGACGTCCTCCTGACATGAAATCGGCCACGCTTTTTAGATAGCGATTCGCATATAAAGTAACACTGGCGACAATGAGTACAGGAATGGCGACGATCAACCAGTCGATAAGATGCATGGATTTAGGCGAATTCTCCGGAAAAAAATGACATCATGCAGACGGAGAACACAAAAGTGGCAATCGCATTTACAGAATGTTGAGTTATTTAAATATTAGATTATAGGCGATTTGCAGGCTCCCTTGGGTTTCTGTTAAAGTGATTTGTAGATCGGCAGTTTTGCACTTAATCAGCCAGACAACTGTGCTGGTCTCGAAGGCGTTTGACGTAAGTAGTTTTTTGATAGGTTCGCCGAATTGCTGTTGATACGCGGCTACTGCTTCAGACAAAGCGGGAGGTTGCGTAAAATTGGCGACGATTTTGCTTAACCGGGAGTTTTGAAATTCGACTTCGATATTAGCCGGAGCGTTTAGAATAACCTCGGCCTCATAGATAACGATGGAACTGTTCGGATTCGGGGGCAGTTCAGGCCCACCAATGCTGGTTCTTACGAAATTACTCTCGCGTAAAATCTGATGGACGGTGGCATAATCGTCGCCCCATTTGACTCCAGGCAACGGATTCCAAACCTCAGTTAAAGCGTGGTTGCTCGCAGTATTGTCGGTATTGCGAACGGAAGTAGTCGTAGGTTCGGTTGGCAAAGCGGGTTCTTCTGGTTTGGGAACTGCTGCCATGCCTCCGTAACTAGACACGTTTAGCACGCTCATAAATAAGTCCTTGCTTCCATTCCATGATAACTCGTTTGCGCTTTCACTTCGCTCAAGCACTTTACGCAAGGCAAAATCATAACCTTCCAAAAGGTAGGTAAAGTTCGTCGGGAACCAAAGATCGTACTTCACCGGATCAACCAAAATGGGCGCTCGACCGTAAGAACGAATTGCGAGGATCTGATCCAGCGGGGAGACGAATCCGCCCGAAGCCCGGGCGATGGAGGTGTCCATATCAAAATTCGTATTATGGGCATTATCGACCGCCGCAATAAAAATCTTCTTGGAAGGGATCGCTCCCTCCAACGGTCGCCCATCGGCACTGACCATGGCAAAACTGATGAATGGCTGGTTAAAATCTCCAACCAGAATTCCGTCGTGGAACTGATAACGACCGCCGGTTTTTCCTACATAGGCATGGACTAATGGCGCATCGATGATCATTCGTTGGCGATCAGGATCGTAGGTAACCGTTCGATCCATGGTATCCTCAGCGCCCATCGGGCGGTCGACCTGCATACCCCCCGTCGGCTCTCCAGTGAAGGAGATAACGCTGCCCTGCGTGAAGGTGTCGGCGCGTTGATCGATGCCGTTAAAATGTTCGTAGCTAAAAATGGCGTCGTTCGCCAATTGGTAAACAACAGGTGATTTCGCCGGAGGGATGGCACCTTCCAAAAAAATGCGTCCAGCAATCGCAATCGTCGAACCCATGACCGGATCGAAGGCAAAGTGAGTCCCCGACCAGTAATCCTGCTTACTGATATATTGAAGCGACCCGGCAAGATACATTTCCACCGGCGTGCGATCAGAATTGCGTTCGTTGGGTGCATGATAAAAATGAAAAAAGACTCCATCCCAATCCTGTCGACCAGCCAGTGCGGCTACCCTTAGCGGAAATTCTCCTCGGAACGGATTCGTGTTTCCCGAGTTAGTTTCATAGACTAGGGTGGCTTTGTCTTTAACCGTATGATTTTCGAAAACGTACATTGATGGCGGTCCGGTCAAACTGGATGTCAACGCCCATTGATAGTTACTGATGGAAACGGTATCTCCCGACAGGGCATCGGCAGCGAGCCAGGGGATGCTTGGGGTGAATTGTGTGTCGAAGACGAAGGGGATGACATTCACCCCCACCCCCGCCGGGGCCTGAGAACGGCAAAATTCGTGAAAATCCCGGTTAAACATCACCACGAGGTCAACTATGAAGTGGACATAATCGTCCCGGCGCGCCTTGGGGAAGCTATTCCGCTCGTTGAGTGTGGGACCAAGATGAACGACACCGTGGTCTAGAGATTCATCGTTACCCAGTGTCCCCCAAGCTTGCTTGAGCCCGGTATCGTTATGATAGCGAGTCTTAAGCCATGCGTTCCATTTTGTCCGCAGTTCGGCACGAAAAAAAACCGGCCAGTTGTCCAACTCGTTCTGCAAAGCTTTCATAACGAAACCGTTCTCATTCTGGACTTCCCAGACGGCGACAGCCTCCTCCTCGGCGTAGCGCTTTCCCGTGTAGGGATTAACATGGTTGAGAAAGGCGGTCGCGTTGGCCTTAAACACCTTTTGCGTCCGATCATCGAAGTAAAGCAGTAACCCGTCGATCATTCCCGGTCGCTTGTACTTGCCTAGAAGGGTGTGGATTCCTTCTTTCCATTGCGGCCAATCGGCTCCTCCGGCGATAAAGGAATCGTCCTGCACTAGCCCGTTAAGATTATCGTTAACCGGAGGGGAACCACCCAATCCTCCTGCAACCCAAATAAAGAATCCCTGTTTCTTTAACTCTGCGAAAAAGCGATCGTATTGATCCATAAAAGAACCGTCGCCCATCTTGCTTTGAGGGGGGACGCCGGTTTTGATGGATGCATCATTCCAAAAATCCTTAGGCCCCCAGAGGCGAATGGCGTTGAAACCGACTTTTCTGAGACGGGCCACCATATCGAGGTTCGGCGAATCATTTCGGTTGAGCCCCCAAAGACGCAATCGCTGATCTCCATAGTAGAGTTTGCCATTCTTGACTTGCGCATACACTCCGATCGTCGGCTTCACCGGATTATCAAAAATGTCGGCTTGCGAATACTTTTTGAAAACGATGGTCAGGAGAAAATCACGTTCCGATTCCGGCATCAGATCCATTTTAGGAACATCTACTCCACCGTCTGCCATCAGCAATATTCCATAATCTGGCCATACACCCGTGATCCATTTTTGTAGAAGTTGGGCAAAAGCTACACGAGTTTCGTGAGGAGTTTCCACATCTTGTCCATTCAGACTTAGATAGCCCAGCGCCTGCGCCTGGTAATCCGTGCCCGATTGAATTGCACCTCCCTGATAATCCCGCAACATCCGGTAGATAGATATTTTTACGTTCTTCGGAACAACCCCATCGACCTTGAGTTGAAGTGCCGCTTCCTGAAGATCTTCCGGCTTCACAAGTATTCGTCGCAGTAGCGGTAGGTCGGCGTGGATAATTAATTTTCCATCCAACGATCCGCCAAGAACTAATCGAGGTGTTGCAGCTTTCGTCCCGTTGAGCGGAGCAGAAGCAGTTTGATTTATTCCATCGAGAGGCAAAGACTGCGAGGCCAATAAGGGAATCGTGAGCGTTACGGTCGAGTCTTGAGACGAATCCAGAAAGTTTTGTCCGGGTGCCACCGAGTTAAAAAATCCTCCCACTAACCCTACACCCAGGACTAGACATGCGAGATGATTGCGATGTGTCGGGTAATTCATACGCTAAATGTCCTGGTGCGCTTTCCCTCTGTTAACCCGCCTTCGAGTCCCGACCGTATGGCCAAATAACTCATTTTGCGGAAGACGCCTCAAGAAGAAGCAACATAGTCCGTTCGCGCCACAGGCCAGCCGTGATGCTTCCTCCCAAAAACGCCACTCGAACTTCTTCGGCACGGGAAATCTTGGCGAAGAAATTAGGGAGACCGTCGCGGGTATTTAATTCCACAGCGAGTGAGGCTGCCGCCCACGTCCACTGCATTGAGATAAGTAGAATTATCCCCGTCCTGAACCAGTGTGTCGTGACGATTGCCATTTTCCTCGAGCTTCACGCTATGCATAGACTCCTATACCGAATACCGCTGCGGGACACGGGCCGTTCATGCGCTGAATACGCAGGACCAAACAACGGAGGGAGACTGGTTTCTCCAGCATCACCTCGCATCGCGCCAGATAATTTCCGGTCACTTTTGCCAACACCGCTCCCGCTTCTGTTTCCAGCTGAAAATCACTCGCCGTAAAAGGCATGGCTCTGTCCGGGTGCCAGAGCATGACTGACTCCATCGTATGGTCCCAGTCCGGATCCAAATCGATCACAACTCGGGTAATTTTCTGAGGTGTCGGCCATGTCATCGACAAGGTGGGAGCCAGGTCGGTCGGGTCAGCCACCCAGGCGTTGACAGTGGAAGTTGGCCGATAAATGCCGTTGCCAATTTGTTGGGCTGAAAAAGGGGCGATGGGAGCAGAAAGACCAAGAGCGAAGTTGTGCCCTGCAGGGCGTCGGCGGGGAGACCAAAGCTCAAACTCATCTACGCCGATATCACTGGTTCGTGCGGTATTGCCCGCCTGGTCGACTCCTCCCTGTGCGTGGTGATTAAAGAGTGTGAGAATACCGGTAACGCGTTGCGCGGTGCAGCGGATTTCCACATCTGCGTTGGCGAGAAAGACATAGTAGCCATATTGAGCTTCTTTAAGCGCGCTGGAGCAGGAGATGGTAATCTCTTGCTCCTTGCCGGGTTGGAGAACATGGCTGGATTCTGTCAGGACTTGCTCAGGCGTATAGTTGTGGACATCAGCACTCGTCATGAAGCGAGTCTTCAATGTCACGGCCTTATTAGCTCGAACGCGGAAGGTGGCACTCGGTACCGGGCCTGCCGCCAACGGGAGCATTTGCGCCGAACCTTGCTTCAAGGAAATCCATTCTCCATCGGCGGGAAATTCTCGAATCACATACTCCGACGAAGCCGAGATGCTAGCTTGAAGTGCAACATCGTCTGGGTCTGCGTGTCTCAGGCCTCGTATATGCTGTCCCCCGCGAAGTAGTGTGCGTTGCAACGTTTTGAGATTCTCACCACGGCTGAGATCAGCCGGACGTAGTTTCTTCTGCGCGCATATCGCTGCCGCCACGCCAGCGGCTTGTCCGCAGTAGCCAAGTGATGCCATATTGCGCAAGGATCCGAAGGAAACGTGAGAACAACTTAGGATGCGACCGGCGAGGAAGAGATTCGAAATATTACGGCTGTACATGGTGCGATAAGGCACTGGGTAAGGACCCTTAGCGTGATAATGCGTGCAGGGAATCAGCTCACTGTAAATTCCATCTGCCGGGTGAAGATCCAGAGCCCAACCACCATACGCGACGTCATCCTCATGTTGACGCTGACGCACGACGTCTTGCTGATTGAGCATGTAATCTCCCTCAAAACGACGGCTTTCGCGTTTGCCGGGGATCGTGCCAACCCATTCGAGGGTTAAATTCGCCGCTTCTGGAAATTTTCCCGAATTTTTGAAATAATTCCAAACGCCATAAACTACTTTCCATAGCTCCCATTTGATTTTAGACGTTTCAAAAACGGTATCGAGACGTCCGCCGAACTCAATCCACCAAAGTTTGCAGCCAGACTCCTCAAGCTTAAAATCGCGATATCGTGGGATAACTTTTTCAATATCCTTGAGCGCATAACTGGGCGGAACAAAAGGCACGGGTCGACCAGCATCTTTCGAGTAGAAGTAAATCGAATGTCCAAGGAGCTCTCCAAAGGCTTTGTCTGGAGCAAACGCCTCTCCAAACTCGTCCTTACCTTCAGCTCCGATACGAAACGCCGCTCCCGCCAGAAAACCCAAAATACCATCGCCCGAAGCGTCACAGAAAAGGCCCGCCTTCAGTTCATAGAATGTCTGGTTTTGGCTGTTGAAAGCGCAGGCGGCGGAGATGGAGTCCGCCTCTCCCTTTTCGATGCTGTAAACGGCAGTATCTAGAAGAAGGGTCAGGTTCGATTCCGCCAAGACCATGTCGAGAAACACGGTATCCAGGAGATGAGCGTTTCCGCCGTGATTCCGGTAGATATTGTGCATCAGAATTTCGTTCATCACACCGCTTTCGCGAGCCCATCGATTGTTATTATAGCCGTGCGAAGTCGCACCGTTCATCCAAAGTCGAACTTCGCTTGAAGCGTTGCCCCCCAGCACTGGGCGGTCTTGCACGAGAATCACGGAAGCGCCTTCGCGAGCCGCCGTAATGGCGAAACAAACACCGGCGACACCGCCTCCAACTACCACGATATCGGCGGTGAGAATTTCAGTGGGCAGTTCGCGCTGGGTTTGAGGAGGGAAGTTTTGCATGACGAGTAGATTGATTCTGAAATTATTAACTTCTTAATCGGTGACTATCTCAGAAAATTATGAATTATTGAGATGCCACGGCAGGTGATTTCCGATTGGTGGCTCTGGCGTAACAACGCCGGGTTAAGCAACCGCTCCGCGCGAGATATTTTCCAATCTCCGTGTGCTTATGCTCGCTGATCATTATTTATGGAAGCTGTACTGGATTCATTATTTGGGCCAACAAAAGGTGACTGTTAATGTAACAATTTCTCCATGCCGAGGGCGGGTTGGAAATCGATTCCGATTACTGACGCTCTTCGCTGCGCTTGAGTGACGAACTCATGAGAAGCAAGCGGCTTTTATGGGAGTCTAAGAACTTGCTGAAAAAGGCGTTCACGAACTCAAACGCTTGCTGAGGCAGATTGGTCCGGAGGATCAGGCTTTGGGGCTAGCTTGGGTTTTTCGGCGCAACTCGCGGGGACAGCAGTTAAAATGGCGTCGCACGGCTTTATTGAAGGCATGGAGATCGGCAAATCCTACGTCGAAAGCTATGCTCTTGATTGGTGTCGACGATTTTTGGAGCAAATGGCGGGCTTTAGTCATCCGTCTCTCCAAGATGTAGCCCTTCACCGTTTGCGACAGTGCGGCGCGAAATAGCCGGGTGAGGTGATTGTGGGAAAGCTCAGCCTCCCGGGCGAGTGACTCGACCAGCAGCGGTTCGTGGAGTCGCAATTCGATTCGACGAATGGTTTCGGTCACGGCGGCGTGGACTTTTTTTCGACGGCCCTGATCGTGTTTATCGACCGCGCTCCAGAGAAGATCCCATAAACGGACTTCGGCCCGCAAAGGTTGGGTGGGGAACATTCCGGCGGCTTCTTCAAAGAGGCGGTAGCAATGAGAGAACTCATGCCCGGTGTCCTGCAACGCGGGTACCGTCCAGATTGGACCGGAGGCAGGAAGCTTGAAATGGGCGAAAAGGTGCTCGGAATGGCCTTGAAACCGGTAGACGAGGTCAGCGTTGGGCGGGACAACGCTGAGATCCCCCGGCTTGATGTCAAGTTCGACTCCGTTGATTGAAAAACGGGCATGATAGCAGTAAAGATGAAGGCACCAGAGTCCTTGAAGATGGTAGCTTTCAGTTGGAAGCCGGCCATGGACACCGCGCCCGATCATCTGCAAGCGAGGTCTCTGTTCGAGCGGCAATTTAAAAGTCAACATGATGGGGCGTCCTGAAAGCCATGGTGAATTTTTACCACAAATGATGAATTCGGGCCATTTCTAAAAATTAGCCCTCCTGATATCTTCGAAGCCATGAACACGACTCAGGAAATCAATCCTCAATTGCTGGAGACCTTGATCCCGGAAATGCCTGTGATCAATACAGGCTCTCTTACGGCGGAACAAAGAGCCTTCTATGACCGGGAAGGTTATCTGGTCTTACCTTCCCTCCTATCTCACGATGAACTGAAGCCAGTCCGCGAAGCTCTTGAACAAAAAGTCTCTGAAATCGCTGAATCCCTACGCGCCGACGGGTTGATTACAGACAAGCGAGAGAACGATCCCTTCGAGACGCGCCTAGTCAATCTCTTCAAGAAATTGACCGAGGCCGATTTTCTAAAATATGGGCGAAGCTGGCGTGATCTTTATCCGGGTTATTTTCATCTGATGTCCAACTCCAAAATTCTTGATGCCGTCGAGTCGCTCATCGGCAGCGAGATTTTTGCTAACCCGGTCTATAACGCCAGGCCGAAAGTACCCGGCGTTGCGGCAGGCGCGGTGCCCTGGCACCAGGATCGCTCTTACTGGCCTTCTGCAAACTGGAATCCGGTGATTACGGTTTGGATTCCGCTCGTAGACACCAATAAAGTGAACGGATGCCTTCACGTTTGGCCGCGCACCCATAAAACGCGCCTTGTCGAATATCACAGTGAGACCCATACAGGCACCGGCTATACCGAAATCGATCTGAAGGAAGAGGCAGATCGCCACGCCGTGGCGTTGCCAGTGAAAGCGGGCTCAGCAATTCTTTTTAACGATCGGTGCATTCACATGTCGACGCCGAACAAATCGGACCATGTTCGTTGGAGCGTCGATCTCCGTTACCAGCCGACGGGCCAGGAGCGGATGAATCAGTATGGCGTCGGTTTTCTGGCCCGGAGCCGGGCATTCCCCAACCGGGTGGCTACTTTGGAAGACTGGCAGGCAGGACGTGACGAACATGAAGTGTAACTGACGATCAACATCAGCGACTAGCCCGCGGTACACTTCACGCCGATGGAAAACTAAGCCCGTCGCGCCAGGAACCCTCGATCATGATTGTCTGGGGATGATCGGGCAGCCCGAATTCCCGGCGCTGCAACTCGCTTAGAACCAAGTCAACTGTGTGGGATCCGAGGATGTCGTAATGTTGATCGATGCCGGCGAATTCGGGCGTCTCGGTCGCAACATCCAAACACACAAGGCGAAAGCGACCGCGCTTGAAATGATCATGTATCCAACGGGCCTCATCCAGAAAGCTGCAGATAACAACGTCCGGCTTCGTTTGTTTGAGCCATGTCAAAAAACGGCGCTCTTCCCAATTGGTGTAGCGATGGACTTGACTTGCAAGGTCTGCTATCACGCCGGTCTGATTGGCCAGAAACGAAGCGACATACGTCCCCTGAGTGCGCGCATTCATGAGAGAAGAGATAATAAATCCGATTCTTTTTCCTCCCTGCTTCCGGATCTTTCGCAAGGCAAGGATCATGGCCATGTAGTGATGATGCTGCACCCGGTTGATGCGTGGTTTCCAAAGCGAGCTTCCCACGGCTGCAACTGCGTAGCGACTCCAAGTGAGCCGAATGTGGCCGTGCGGTTGACTGACAGTGGGACCGATAATCAACCCGCGAATATTTCGCATCCGAAACATCTTCTCCAACCGGGAAAAACTCGATGTCTTTTCCTTCAGCCAAATGATCTCGGGATGGTAGCCAAAATCAGTGGCCCGCTTCACCGAGCCTTCGTAAAAACGGCTCATGAACACGTTATTCTCGGAAAAGGGATGGAGAAGATAGGCTAAGGTTTCTCGATAAGTCGGCGATGATCTCCGCACAAAGGCGCCCATCACCGATGTGATCCTTGGGTCAGGTTCATAGCCCAACTTTTGGGCGGTCTCTAAAATGCGTGCTCGCAATTCAGGCCGTACGGAGGCATTTTTCTTGAATGCGCGGCTCACAGTCATGGATGACACGCCGACCACTTCTGCAACTTGTCTCAGGGAGTGACGATACTGCGGGGCTCGTGAGGCCTTGGCATTTGCAACATGCTCCATAGGTGGAAGTTAAGAATATCTCTGCGAATGTTACAATAACAATCGAATGTCATTTGAATAAAAGCAGCTTAAGCGGTTTCATGGTATCAGCGATGAAGCCCGTCCAATTGCAAACTCTTACGGTCGATTTATGCATTATCGGCGCAGGAATTTCAGGGCTTATCGCCCACCGCGCGAATGTTTGAAATTCGAGCCTCCTAATGAATTTTGAAACCAAGAATCGATTGAACCCTTTCCCTTCTACAATTCCCGCAAGGCGCACGGCTGGTTCACCGTTATACCGGGGTGCCTCCAAGGCCTGCCGTGGTTTTAGCCTGATCGAGATTCTCATGGTCATCAGCATCATGGCGATACTTGTTTCGGTGGGAGCTCCTTCATTTCTCAGCAGCTATCGGGCCTCAGGTTTGACTGATGCCGGAAATCAGCTCGACAATGTTGCCACGCTGGCGAGAGAAAATGCCATCAGTCATAACGCTCGAACGGCCGTAGTTCTGATGACAACTGATCCATACGATTCGACCCTCTCCGGGAGAGCATTTAGCGTCTGGCAGATGCAGAGTGATCAAACTTGGACCCAGTCAAGCCGCTGGCAATTTCTACCGGCCAGTAGTAAGGCCTACGACGACCCGACTGCTACGGTCACAGGGTTTCCCGCGCCATTGCCGACGATTACTATACAGGGCAACCCCTTGCCGGCGGCAGACTACTCAGCTTTTATTTTCAATCCAGATGGCAGCATGTACACGGGGCCTTCCACCACAACGCGGATCGCCTCGGTTGAGTATAAAGGTGACCCCGCTCCGGTCGGATCCGTTAACACTTCTCTCAAAAATTACTACGATCTCGTCTTCAGTTCTGATACGGGGGCCATTCATGTTGTCCGGCGTTGAACGAAGCATCTGCGGTCGTGCTTGCGTGCGACCCCAAGCTTTTACCTTGGTCGAAGTTGCTATTGCTTTGGCGGTAGTTTCCTTTGCTCTCATTGCACTGATCGGACTTATTTCAGTGAGCCTGCAATCGAGTAAGAGCGCCAACCACGATACGGAAATTGCTCTGGCGTCCCAATATGCCCTCTCGACCTTGTGCACGAATAGCTTCGCAAATCTGGTCAACCTCCAGCCAGTAACAAATTACTTCGACTATCAGGGATCTCCGACTAGTTCCTCCAGCACCTCAGATCCAGCGGTGTTTAGTTGCATTACCCAAACGAGCACTAACCTGGCTCCATTTTCCTGGGCGAACCAAAACACCAACTTCGTAGCCGTCGAGCTCACCTTCACTTGGCCAGGACAAACCAATATCATCGGGAATAATGCAAAAGTTATCTGGACCTCGATATCGGCCTATTAGAAAGGAGGGACGGCATTCTTTCACGCTGGTGGAACTTCTGGTGGCCATCGCCATCTTTAGCATCCTACTCGTGGTGCTTCTGCAAATAGTGACGCAGACTACCAAGGTATGGCAGCAAGTCAGTGGAGATAGCGCCAGTCGCCAGAACGCCCGGCTTCTGCTGCAGTTAATGAGGAGAGACTTGGAGAATGCGGTTTTTTCCATCGGATCAACGAATAACCTGCAGTTTCAGATGAATCCCGCGTCTCTAAATGGCAGCGGCTATCTTAATCCTTCTGCCGCTTTCTGGCAGACCGCAGTTTCGGGATCGACCGCGATAAATGGGGACATTCAGGACGTCGGATATTTCATTAATTGGGTTCCCGATTCTACAGGAGTCGTTCACGGGACTCTCTGCCGGATCCAGGTAGCCCGACCGAGCTTCAACTCAGCCACGCCGTTCCTTACGATCACACCATCCTTGCTGGCCACCAACGCTCCAGGCCTTGCGAACACAGATTTGACCAGTCCCAACGCCTTCCATGGTCTGTTAGCCGATGGCGTGGTGGGACTCTGGATGACTCTTTACTCGAGCAACATGAATGTTATTTCCGCTTCGTCCTCCTACAATTCCGCTTCCACCGGCGCCGCTCAACCGGCCTACGCCGATATCGGAATCGTCATGTTGAATCCCGGCGTGGCCAAGCGGATAACAACCTCCAACCTTACCTCGATTACGGGTCTATATAGCAATCCCGGCTGCACAAACGCCGCCTCTTTTGTCAGCCTGCTTTCTCCCACTTTTCAGGCAGGCGCGCGCTCCTTCACCACGCGCGTCCAAATAAAGAATGTTCCATAATACATGAAAAGTCCGCTCCTCACCGGAAATCCCTCTGCCCGGAACAGGGCGGCGGTCTTGGTTATTGTCCTGGGTTTCCTTGTCTTTTTGAGTCTCATCATCGTCAGTCTCACACTCGCCCTGCAAATGGAAAGTCAGGCGGCCCACTACTATGCGGCACGAGGCTCGGCCGATCTGCTGGCGGAGCAAGGAATCGAATTTGCACGTGCGGCCTTGATCACCGCCGAACAGCCCACCAACGCCTGGGCCACGGCCCCCGGTCGAATTTATTATTGGCCGACCAACTCCACTCCCGCCTCGGGTGTGGCCATGGATCTTTCTTCGGGTCCGACCAATGCAGCGGCAAGTGGTGTCTATCTTCCACCTGATCTTAATCACCTGGTTTCAGCGGAGGACTCCATGACGGCCATTACCGGCGAGAGTAACTCGGCACCAATGAATGTGGGCTGGATTTATGTGCACCAATCCGGAGCCCAGGAGACCAATCAAGTCCCCGCCATTAATACTGTAGATCCCATCATCGGCAGGTTCGCTTATTGGACTGACGATGAGAGCTCCCGCATCGACCTCAACACTGCCGACGCCACGGCGGGTAATACGAATTCTCTTAATCATCCCAGCCGCATCGATCTTAGCAGCCTGTTGGGAGTCAACTTCGCTCAGGAAATCTATACGAATGCCCTGGTTTCGTCTTTCAATTCTCCCGATGACGTCCGGCGGCTCGATCCCGGTCTCTCCTCCATGATCTCCACCAATCGCTTTTCCCTGACCCATTATGCCTACAGCCAAAATCTGAATCCGTGGGGCCAGCCTAAAATCATCCTCACGACCAAGCAAAGCTTGGCGGGGATCGGTAATACAAATTTCTTGAATTTTTTGACCAGTCCAACGGCTGATCCCGGACTTGTCGGGAACTGTACTTTGAGCGGCAGTACGAAGAGCGTGGCGGCCGAGGTGAATCTTATCAGCAGTTATCTGACCAATAACTGGCCCGGATTCGGAGCCAATTCCTTTATCCAGAAATATGGTGCGTCATCCCAGACCCAGGCTGCAAACGAGATGGCGCTCAACATCATCGACTATGTCCGCAGTGTGGAATCGACCAATGTGCTCTGCGAACCGATTCGGGGAAACCTGACCTCAACCACGTTGGATCAAAGCTCCGCTGGAACGGGATCCTTGTCGGGCCTCTTTGGAACGAGTCGGCATCCACTTATTACCGAGGTCGCCTGCTGGATCGAACCAACCCGTACTTTCCCTACTACTGCTTCACCCGCTGGCTATAGAGCCTATGTCTCGGTTGAACTCTATCTGCCCCCCGGATATGGAGTCAGCTCCGTTTCAATTCCGGGCAATCAGGTCGCCACATTGGTTCTCCAGGAGGGAGCCCTATCTGACAGCGTAGTTATTTCCTCTTCCCCGCCCACCCCTACGCCAACCACGGCGACGACGCTGCCTGTCGCATGGGTATCTTCCGGAGCTCCGGGTGGCGTCCTCTCTGCTGGAAATTTCTGCGTGGTGACGGTTGAGTACAACGCCGGCGGAAATCCTGCATCGGTTTCATTTCCCACTAACATATATCCGGGCCGGGTTTCCTTTAAGGATTCTGGAGGGGGCCTATGGGAGGTTGCTCCAGTTGGTTTCAACTTCGGCACGGTTCCCGGCCCCGGGCTTTCAATCATCATCAACAATGTTGCCTGGTCTACCGCCCCCGCCCCAGGTTTCGTGCTGGAGATCAACGATCCGCGCGTAAACAAAAATGCCAGCGATTGGACCCTTGAATCAAGCGATGTCATGGGTAGCCAGCCCATACCCTGGCTGAAGACCGTAACGACCACTCCTCCAGTCCCTCCACAGGACACCATTTCTACGACGTCCACCACTCCAAGCACGAATAGTCTCTATTTTCCCGCGCCCGGCGGCACCGTCCAGTCAGTGGCCGATTTAGGCTATATCACGACGGGGGTAAACCTTTCAACCAATGGCGTCCCTTGGCGAAGCGTGCGCCTGCAACCAACTCCTGCGGCCCAAAGGACATCGGCATCGGTGCCTGACTGGGTGCTGCTCGATCTCTTCCAAGCTCCCTTCAGCACGAACCGCCCGGATATTTACCAGCCCGAAACCAATAGCGCAGACGGGATGATAAGCATCGCAGGGCAGGTGAATATCAATTCGGGCAATACTCCTTTCCCGGGTAACCCGAACATCGTCCGGACGGCGCCCCTCGTTGCCCTTCTTCAAAATGCCACAAATTTGGTGACCGCCTCCACTGCCGGTTCTGCCGCCACCAACGTCGGGCTCATGACCATGGCGGCGAATGGGACGAATTACGGTGCGCCGGTCTTCTTCTCACCCGCCGAATTGGCCGAAGTCCAGGGAATTGCCGACGGTGGAGAGGCCTCCGAATCTAATTTGAGGGGCTTGGTCGATCTCTCTACGGTGCACGGCTCCACATTCCGGGTTTTCAGCGTGGGCCAGACCCTGACGCAAACGCCCGCAGGCATACTGACGATCCAATCCGAGCAATACAAAGAAGCGATCATTCGCCAGGACAGCCTCACTCGTCACGTGACCGTTCTTTGGAAAAACATCTCGGAGTAAAGGAGCCCCACATGCATTCTTCCGCAACTTGCCACGTCAGAGCGAACGAGACTCGCACAACCGATTGTTACATTAACATGCGTATTTTTGTTGGTGTAAGTTAAAAATATGCAATGTTGGCCAATAACAGAAAAGGCAATGAGAGTAATGACTGTTTCCTGCCGGCTTCAATAACCGACCCTATTTTGAAAATGAAAATTATGAAGAAACTCGCTGTACTGGTCAGTCTGCTGATCGCAGGATTTGTCACCGCCCCTTTTGCCCAAGCTACGCCATCAGCTCCATATACTTGGAATGTCGCTTCGGGTACGAGTACTTGGAATACGGCTGGAAATTGGACCGGCGGCATTCCCGCCTCCAGCGCCGAAACCAGTTTGACCTTCAACAGCGGTTCTTCAACCTACACGTCAAACGATAATTTAGGCGGCACGCTCATCTTGAACCAAATGAACTTTGGTGGAAGCGGTACGTCGGCGGTTACCATCGGTACCAGCGGTAGTGGTGGAAATCTCAATTTTGAAACGGATAGCGAGAGCGATTTGCCCACCATCGTCGATACGTCTGCCGCCAATTTCACTGACTCCATATCTGCTACCATCACGAACTCTCTTACGGTCACCAATAGCGGCGGAGCCACTCTAACTCTGTCGGGCACCCTTACCAATAATGGAGGGATTACGTTCAGCGGTACCGGTGCGCACGATCTCACCGATGTAATTAGCCTGAATAGTTCTAATACAGTTTCAACCACCAGCGGTATTGCCTTGACCGGTGGCGTTCTCCTCACGGGCCGAAACGCCCAATTCACCGGTTCGGGAGCATTCAACCTGTCGGGTGGGGAACTCGCCTCTAACGAAGCTGTGGGCGTAACCCCTTTCACAGTCACAAACGCGTTGACCATAAGCGGCACCGTTCAGTTCGGCGACAGTAACCATGCTTCGGTGGGGGCATCCAGTGTCACCCTCGACGATGGATCAACTTTGGTGGCCGGAAGTGCAACGTCTACCAGCGGCGCCTATGTTTTGCAGACTGGCACCAGCGGAGTCACATTCTCGGCCAATAGCGGAGTAACCCTGACGAACAATGCCACCATAAGCGGCAGCAATAACGTCATTTATGGTGGTTCCGGAAACATTCTCCTCAATGCTGGCACTACCAATACTTATTCCGGCACTACGACCGTCAATTCAGGCGTAACGGTGACTCTCCACAGTCCAAATAATAACCATGTTGCGATTTCAGGAAGCGGCCTCACTATTAATGGAGGCACTGTCAATCAGATTGCGGCGACGAACCAAATTGCGACCACTGCCTCCCTAACGCTTGAAAATGGTGGCGCTTATTCTTTGAGCGGTCTTACCGCCAACACGAACTTTCAAACCGTCGCTAGCCTTACGATCGGCTCTGGATCCAGTGACATCACCGACAGTTTAACCTTTGCGTTGCCAACTACGGGTGGTACCACCAATGCGTTTTTGAAAGATACCGGGTCATTGACCTTCAATTCGACCTCGGCGGTCATTAATGTTTCAGGAGCAACGGTGTCAGGCACCTACGAGTTGCTTTCTGTGGCGGGACTCGGCGCAAGTTCTCTCGCTGATTTTACGATCAATCCGGCGGATGTCGGCTATACCTTGTTTGCTCCGGTAGGTGGCACCACTCTTGACGTCATCTTTGCAGCACCGGAACCCGGTACATGGGCTCTCATGCTCGGTGGCTTGACCCTTCTGGCGCTAGTTCAGAGGTCGCGCCGTAAACGTAATGCGCCGAACACTTCGACTTTGTCCTGATTATCCAACCTCTCCAAAGTGAAGCGGCACTAGCTTGCTTCAGAAAATAGGAGCGGCATTCACACTTGAAAGAACTGACAGCACAGCCGTCCTCCAATACCCCCTAGCCCGTGTCATCCATCCAAATTACGCCCTCATGGCAAAGCCAAGGCACACCCCTGCGACACACGTGGGCTGGCTTGGGAAACATTGATCAATTTCGCTGGTTTGTCCGCAAGGACTGCCTGGATCAACTCAAACTTGCTCACGATGAACTTGGCTTACGCCATGTCCGGGCTGTTGGCATGTTTGACGATGAACTCAGGGTGCTTTGCGTCGATCCTACCAAATGGCGGGATAAAGAACGGAAATCGATTCCGCGCACTAACTGGCAGATCGTCGATTATGCCATCGAGTCGCTGCTGGAAATCGGCATTAAGCCGATGTTCACGACTTGTTTTACCCCAAGCGCATTGGCCTCGGGGACACGGACGGTTTTCTCCACGAAGGGAAATATCACTCTGCCCAAAGACTATGCGGAATGGGAGCGATTCGTCGCGGATTCTGCGCGTCACGCAATCCATCGTTTCGGCCTAGAGGAAGTTCGAAGCTGGTATTTTGAGGTTTGGAATGAGCCCAATCTTCAGGATTTTTTTGCCGGAACCCAAAAAGATTTATTCGAACTCTGGCAACGCACCTATTCTGGACTCAAATCAGTCGACTCAGGATTACGTATCGGCGGCCCCTCAACTGCCCGAAGCGAATGGATTCGTGAAACCATCGACTGGACCCGCAAAAATGATTGCGAACCCGACTATATAATCAGCCATTGCTATAATAACGACTCCGCCTTTGGAGCTCTTTCTCCTTTTGCCGGACCTCAGGAGGACAAGTCGAACACTTCACCCAATTTCACGAGCGGAGTGGTGCGGGGATGCCGCGCCATCTTGAAGGAATTCGATTATCGGGGCGAACTCCACTTCAACGAATGGGGGCGCACCTGGCATCCATGCGATTTTCAAAGAGAGAGCGAAAATGAGGCGGCGTTCATTGCAAAGACCATGGCTGAAGTTTCGCAGGAGGCAGATTATTTTGCCTATTGGTGCCTTTCCGATATTTATGATCAGGTCGGTTATGGCGCGGAAACTTTTCACGGTAACTACGGAATGATGAATCTCCAAGGCATCCGCAAGCCGTCATGGCACGCCCATTCGCTGCTGAGAAAGTTGGGATCGACTCAAGTCGAAGCCCAAATCATCGGCCAGGAAGGTCTTCTTAACGTCCTCGCCACATCGGGAGAGGATGCCTTCCATCTCCTCGTCCACGACTACCGTTACGATGCTGTTCTGACCGAGTCTGCCCAACTGCGCGTTGCTTTGCCTTCCGATTTGGGAGAGACACCCCAACTGCATCTCTGGCGTGTCGGAGCTTCCGAAAACAATGCGCCAGCTCTCTGGCGTCAAATGGGCTCTCCCGCTTATTTGCGCCGCGAGGAGAAACTGGCGTTAGTCGAGGCCAGTCATCTTCAGGAAAGCCTCGGGGCTGTTCGCATTGAACGCGGTCCGAGCGGCCTTGAAGCTGTCTTTGAAAGTCCGCGACCAGGTGTCGCTCTTTTAGAAATGGCCCGAATTTAGCGGCTTAGCGGAACAGTTTTTTGGAGAAACTTTCCGCCGGATTCGTTGTCCGAGTTCTACGGCTTGGCTCCGACCTCGGCCTTGACTTCGGCCAAGCGCGCGAGGAAATCTGGCTTCGTTAGCAACTCGCGCGCAACTTCGCGGACATCCCTCTCACCTTCCTGGCTGTCCGTCGTATAGTGCACGCCCATGACAACGCGGCTCTGCGCAATCCGCTAGTAAGCGGTGAGTGAAGCACCATGAGTTCAAGGTTTCCTAATTGGATTGGAGGCTTCTTTACTGAGTCCGCTCAAACAGGGCGTAACTCGGCAACGCGAACAACAAGCTGAGTTCCATAGGAGTATGGGGTGAATGCTATTAAAAGATCCTCGTTTTCAACCGTCGGATTCATAAGTAAAATCTCGTCGTTATCGATCCAACGGGCGGACTCGATTTTTTCGGGCAGGCCCTTTAGCTGGCGAGAGCCAGCTAATCCATTGTTCACCGTGACGTGATCATTGCCCTTAATTGCCAGGTTAAAGGCAAAATAGTAGTAGCTGCGTCCGACTTGGAGAATAAAATCACGTCCGCTGCAGGAAGTGCCGTCTACTGGTCGACCTTCCCTGAGAATGGTATCGTAACGAGCCGTCCAGTCGCCCACCCGGCGCAAGGCGGCATTTTCGTACTGGGGAATTCCACCCTGAGCTGTCGGCCCGACATTTAGTAAATAGTTTGCGCCCACTTTTCTTGAAAGGCAGAGATTTTCGATTATCTGTCTCGGCGAAAGATAAGCAAAGTCATCGGCGCCAACTCCCCAATGCGCGTTCATGGTCTGACACATTTCCCGGGCCAGATATTTCTGACTTCCACGCTGATCAGGCATAGTGGGAAGGCCCTGCTCAAACGTCATGATATCGACTTCAGGATGGCCTTTGCCTCCCTGGGCATCGAGACCGGTATTATTGATAATCATGGCTTCGGGTTGAAACTTGCGGATGAGTGCGTAAAGGCGGTCCTCCTTCCAGTCGGCCTCGGGGTGAGCCCAATTTCCATCGAACCAAAGACCTCCAATCGGCCCGTAATTTCTGCATAGCAACTCAATCGATGCGTGGAAATAATCGAGGTACTCGGCGAACTGAGGCCCCCCATCGCGCGGAGGCCACTTGAGATCTTTCCACCACTGCCAATCGATCGTGGTATGATACAAAAAGGGAACAATATCTTCAGCCCGACAGGCTTCCACGAACTCGGCCACCAAATCACGTCCTGCTGGAGAATGAAGTGCATCAAACTTCGATAGTCCGCGGGTATCGTAAAGGGAAAACCCTTCATGATGTCGCGTCGTGAGAGTGATATACCGCATGCCTGCCGCCCGCGCCAGACGCGCCCAAGCCCGCGCATCGAAGTCCTCCGCAGTAAAGGTCTCTTTGAGTTGATTGTATTGTTCTGCCTGCATCTGCCTATGCAGCATGACCCACTCCCCGGCCCCCAGCTGTGAATAAAGTCCCCAGTGGAGAAACATTCCAAAACCAAGCTTTTCGAACCGAGCGATGCGGGAGAGAGGTGGAGGAACAATAAGTTGAGCCGTTTCCATATTAAATCGTCCTCGAATCTCACCGACTTACGGTGTGGCAAGCAAGTTTAAATCCAACGGAGTGAGTGTTAATGTAACAATTCCGTTTTCTGAGGCGGCTCTTTCCTCAAGACTGGTAAAAAATTTGATGGACCATGTTACATTAACAGACGCAATCTACTGGCCCCGGTTGGCTTTAGGATGGGAGTTTGGGCCGACAAAGTCTCTGTCATCCCCCCCATTCTTATGCGCAAAGCTCTTTCCTTCTTTAATTATTCGATAGTCATCTTCCTATTGGCCGTCATTCCTGTCTCGGCCTTTGGAGCCGTCCTGGCCACCGAAGTCCAGTTTCCTACGGACGCACCCGTCTGGAATGTTCGTGATTACGGTGCCAAGGGAGATGGAGTTTCCGACGATACCCAGGCTTTCCAGGCGGCTATCGCGAGCGCCTTGGACGCGCCCGGTCGATACGGTCGCGGCGGTGCAAGTCAAATTGTCTATGTCCCCAACGGCACTTATAAAATAACCGATACGCTCCAAAATATAATTCCCAATAACGGGAAACCGATCTGGCACGAGGGCTTTTATCTTCAGGGCCAAAGCGAGGCAGGCGCGGTTCTCCTTTTGCCCAATAGCTGCCCGGGATTCACCGATCCTGCCAAGCCAAAGCCGGTCATTCAGACAAAATCCCAGAACGGTGCTGTCGATGCGGCCTTCCGGCACTACGTTCGAAACCTGACGGTCGATATCGGCACGGGAAACTCAGGAGCGATCGGCATTGATTTTTTGGCCAACAATCGGGGTGGTCTTTATCATGTCACCATACAGTCGAGCGATCCCAACAAAATTGGAGTCAGCGGAGTCGCCATGGATGCGAGATATCCCGGCCCCGCCCTCCTCAAATACGTTACAATCCGAGGATTTAACACCGGCATCTCGATGAACAATGTCTCCGAGTACGGCATGACTTTCGAGCATATTACTCTTCAGGATCAACTTGAGACGGGCGTGTACCTCGGAGCTAATTCGGCGGTCATTCGCGAGTTGAACAGCACCAATAGCGTCCCGGTCGTTACCAATATACGCGGACACTTGGTGATATTAAATGGCACGTTTACTGGCGGCGTTGCCACGGCAACCGCCATCGACATGCGGGGCGCCGGACAGATTTATTGTCGAAATATCACTAGTAGTGGCTATGGATCCGTCATCAACGAAAACGGTGGAAAGAACGTCCCAGGCAACGGCGCCATCCCTGTGACTATTGCAGAATACGTGTCATCCGGGCCTTATAAGGCATTTCCGAACAACAGCGATACCTCGTTAAATTTGCCGGTCAAGGAGACTCCTGACTTTAACTCCCTGGATATGACGCAATGGGCAAATGCCGCCCCGACCAAAGGTTTGCCCGATTGTCTTTCGTCTATTCAAGCGGCCATTGATTCGGGCAAGCCGATCGTCTATCTGCCATCGGGCACTTATTCGATTTCCAATACGATTATTCTCCGAGGGAGCGTCAAAAAGTTCATTGGCTTGTGCGCAGTCCTGCTTCCCACTCACGATTTCCCCAAAAACGCCCCATTGATTCAGTTCGATGGAGGCACAGAGGATTTCACTATCATCCAGGATATCGCACTTGTCGGTAATGCGGTTGATTCCCATGAAAAGATTGCTACCGGAATCATGAATAACAGTGCCAAAACCCTGGTGATTTCCAACTGCGATGTCGAAACCTATGACAACACTGCCACTGGTGTCGGTGACTTGTTTCTCGAAAACACCATCGGACCTATTCTTAACATCGACTTTCCTCAGCATGTCTGGGCACGACAGTTAAATATCGAAGGCAGCTCGGGTGCTCATATCACGAATAACGGGGGAACCCTCTGGCTTCTCGGTTATAAAACTGAAGGTTCACATCCGGCGGTAGAAGGGAACCTTCACACCCTTTTGGTCAATAACGGCGGAACTGTCGAATTGACCGGAGGCTTTTTCTACCCGACTGGGAAATTTGCCCCAACCGTTCCCATGATCATCAATAAGGAAGGATCCATCAGCCTCAACTACAAAAAGGACGATGTAACCTCCCTCAATTATCCCGTTCAAATTGAAGATATCGAGTCAGGTGTTACGGTAGACTACCCTGCCACGAGCCTTCCCGGAGGCAACGATTGCCCGCTTTATAGCGGCCATCATTAGGGAATCGAAAATTCAAAGGCTGAACCGCTCGAAAATAGGAGCTTGGGCTTGTGATCCCTTTGAGCTTTCCGATCGCTCGAAAGCTCCTGAATATCTATCCAGATTGAATGACCTGAAGAAATGCCTCGAGCATTGGAAAAGCACATCTGTCCTTTAACGACTCGATACGTGAACGGCCTCTCAGTCGATTGTCGCTGGGCTTGCACGGGACAGGCGCCGACTAGAATAAGCAGACCGAAAATCACTGGGGGAACAATTGAACCGTCGGCGGAAATTTCGCGAAAAGTGGAGAGAGTCCAAATACCCTACCGTAGCAGCAACCGACTTGATGGATGAGGTGGAAGAAAGGAGCAATTCAACCGCCCGATTCATGCGACAGGTGTCAATATACCGATGCGGTGAAGGTAATTTGAACTGCTTGAAGATACGGCAAATATAACTGCGATCCAGATGCACCGCCTGGCCTAGCGTCTCAAGATTGTGAATCTCGGAACAATTCCTTTCGATAAAATGGCGGCACCGCTCGACATGATCGTGCAATTGAACGGACAGCTGGGGCACCTGCGCGGCGACCTCCGTTGTCTTGATTAAAATGAGATTGAGATAAGCCGCGCAAACGGCCTGACGATTTGGGAGGTTCTTTCTTCCCGCCGCGATCAATTGCTCGCAAAGACCAGCCAGATGGTCCATCTCCGAAATACGGCGAATTTCCCCCGGCGCAAGAATTCCGGAATGAAATATTTTTTTGGCATTTCCAAAAAACTCGATGAAATACTTGAGCATGGGCGCTGTGGGATCAGTCCGAATCATCACCGGCATTCCGGGGCCGTAGAGAAAAATGTGGCCGGGCAAAAGCTGGTGTGATTCGCCATCCAGAACCAGTTTTCCCCGTCCACCGACCACGAGTTCCAGCGTGAAACACGGAAAATTATTCCGTTCAATGAGATAGTCAGGCAGGCAGCGCTCCCGTCCCGCACCAGCTACGCGAACTTGCCTGCTCGCATAAACCGATGGCTCCAAATAACAAATCGCCTCGTCGGTCACCTGGGTGCTGGTCGGCGGAATAACAATGCGTTCAAGTCTGTCCATAAATAAAACCATCTAATAGAGCTATTCCGTCTTTCATTGCGGACGATAGTATCCATGTATCCGGCAATTCTGTCTATTCCTCTTGTAGCTGTTGCACCGTATATAATTGCACACCCAACTTATATGAAGAAACCCATCTACCTCGTCGCCAGCGGAGATCTTCGCCTTACCGCCAATCAAAAATGTCAGGATGCCCAAGCTGCCTTGGAAAAGGATCTGATCACGGCCATTGAAAAGGAAGGCTACACGGTCAAACGCGCCCACCCCTACGACAAGACGAAGCAGCACGGATTCATCGATAGTCAGAAATACGGCATGGAAGTTTTCCGAAATATACCAGCCAATGCTCCATTGATCGTCGCCGAAGCCGTCTGGCAATACAGTCACCATCTCTTGGCGGGACTGACGACCCATCGGGGGCCCATTCTTACCGTCGCCAATTGGAGCGGCACGTGGCCCGGTCTCGTCGGCATGCTTAATCTTAATGGTTCACTGACCAAGGCCGGGATCAACTACAGCACCCTCTGGAGCGAAGACTTTACCGACGCTCTTTTTCTGAAGGGCCTTCGGTCTTGGCTCAAGACCGGAAAGGTCAAGCACGATACCTCGCACGTCAAAGCCATCAAGAAAGTCAAAGTTCCCTCGGCAGCAGCGAAAATCGGCCGCGCCTTTGCTCAATGCCTCAAGCGCGACAAGCTCATCATGGGCGTTTTCGATGAAGGCTGCATGGGCATGTTCAACGCCATTATCCCGGATGAACTTCTCCACCCGACCGGTGTCTTCAAGGAGCGACTCAGCCAATCCTCACTTTACGCAAAGATGCAAACGGTCAAGGATGCCGAGGCCCGCGCGGTCTACCAGTGGCTGTTGGCTCGTGGAATGACTTTTCAACTCGGAACCGACGAGGTGACGGAGCTGACCGAAGCGCAGGTCCTCCAACAATGTAAGATGTATATTGCTGCCGTGCGGATTGCGGCGGAGTTTGGCGCGGAGACAATCGGTATTCAATACCAGCAGGGACTCAAGGATCTTGCCCCAGCGTCCGATCTCGTTGAGGGTCTGCTCAACAACGTGCAACGCCCTCCGGTTTATGCCGAGGCGACGGGCAAGGAGCTTTTCAAGGGTGAAGCACTTCCTCATTTCAATGAGGTCGATGAGTGCGCTGGACTCGACGGTGTCATCACCTACAAACTCTGGCGCGAACTCGGCTATGCGCCGGAAAATACGCTCCACGATATTCGCTGGGGTCGGCAGTACAAGGACAAGGAACTTGATGCCTATGTCTGGGTATTCCTTATCTCCGGGGCAGCACCGCCGGAACATTTCATCGGCGGATTCAAAGGTACTTCGAGCGAACGCCAGCCTTCGATGTACTTCAAACTTGGCGGAGGTACCGTCAAAGGCATCAGCAAACCCGGCTGGATCGTCTGGAGCCGTGTATTCGTGGAAGACGGCAAGCTCAAGTTCGACACCGGCCTGGCCGAAGTCGTCAAATTGCCCAAGGTGGAAACGGACGATCGCTGGAACCTCACAACTTCGCAGTGGCCCATCATGCATGCGGTATTGCAAGGGATATCGCGCGATCAAATGATGGCCCGTCATAAAAGCAACCACATCCAGGTCGTCTACGCACCGGACAAGGCCGGGGCCAAGCATGGCCTCTTTGTCAAAGCCGCCGCGATGGCAGAACTGGGATTGGATGTTTCCGTTTGCGGAAAAGTATAAACCAAATTTTCACAAAAACTTTGCCCTGAAACCTCGTTAATTTAATGAATAATCTGGATGCGACATCCGCTGGATGTTGAGCGACAAATAAAAATGGATAGCCGATAACGAGTGGAAGGGGATGATCTTGATTGGTTATTACCTAGGCGCGCGAATAGGGGATAGCTCGCAGATGAGGTGGAGTTGCGTTGATTTTGAAGCTTCCACCATCACGTTTCGCCAACAGAAGAAAAAGCAGGGATCGAAAGCGAAGCCGGTTACGACGGTGCTAATGCCGGAACTCAGGGATTACCTGATGACTCAACGGCAGGCTCGTAAAGTTGGCGAATTTGTACTTCCCAATTTGGCGAAGGAACCGGTTACGACGCGTGAAATTTGCCTGTACGAGAGACCTTGGGTCGAAGAGGAGCCTAACTGGGCTCCGAGCTCCTTTGTGGAGAGAATAAGGCGTTGGTTCTCTGACACGGCAAATGGAAGTCTCCATAGGAGTGATCAGCCGCTCGAGCCTTTGCTTTTCCAGTCTCCATACAAGCTTGTTCTGCCCCGTGATAGCCTCTAAGCAGGGAAGTGTTGTTGGATACAGAAGTACTTCTTGAGTGTTCGTGGAGACAAAAATGAAGGGGCTTACTGCGTCTGCTTCAGCCAGAAGCCGGATAACGAAAAGACGCTCCATTTACCCTTTGTTTTTCTCCAAATGCGGCCATCTAGTGGGCAGCGACAGAGTTGTTTTGGAGTTTTCATACCTACAGGGTGTCAACAGAAGCCGCAGGGGTGTTGCGTTTGGCCTCAAATAAAATGAAATTTTTATTCTGACGCGGATGATTGGGCTCGATATCCTAATTGGGCTTTCGGACATTAACCGTGCCTTTTTCGCGACCTTTCCTTCGAAGGAAATAGCGGTTACTTCAGAAATGTAGTAGGTGCGAATCCAATGCGATGCAACTCGCACGGTGGATATAAACGCAAAAAATTGCGTATTTATTGCTATTGGCGCTTAAATATGCAATATTTTGCACATGGCTGTCTCATCTCATCTGCGTAGCTTGGCTGACCGCGTTCGCAAGGAACGCGAGATCCAAAAGTTAACCCAGCGGGAGGTAGCCCGTCGGGCGCAAATGTCGCTGCGATCTTACCAAGACTTCGAGTCGACCGGAAACATAGCCCTCAAAAAGCTGGCGGCCGTACTTTATGTTCTAGGCCGGGAGAATGATTTGAGCGGGCTGGTTTCGGCACAGCCGAGCTACTCCTCGCTGGATGAGTTTGAGAAGAGCCGACCGGTGGGAGCCGGCAATCGGCCATGAAGAGAGTCACCGTTCGCTATCACGGGCAGGACGTGGGTGAGATCGGCACCAATGGCCGTGACACTCTCTTCTTTTACAGTGGAGCTTGGCTCCAGTCGGGTATCGAACTTTCCCCCCGCCTGATGCAATTGCGTCGAGAACCCTATCCAGGTAACGATCCCGACTTTTATCGATTGCCTCCACTTCTTGCCGATTCACTACCCGATCGCTATGCCCGGCAAGTGATGAAGGCCTGGTTTGAAAAACACCAGGGTGCGGGTTACGTACCAACACCCGTGGAGCAACTGGCCTATGTGGGCGAACGCGGACTGGGAGCACTGACCTATCATCCCAGTGTCGATGACTTCCCCAAGGCGCTTCTCCGTAACCTGGACCTGAGGCAACAGGAAAAATTGGCCCAGTCCCGGCTCGCGAAGCCCAGCGCCAAGTTCATTGAGCAAATGCGCCAGGGAGTTGGCTCCGTGGGCGGCCGCTATCCCAAGATTATCTGTGCCGAGAATCCGAAGACAGGTGAACTTTACGAAGACGATCCTCGCTTGGAAGGAAGCTTTCGGCGCTGGATCATCAAATTTTTCCAAGAGGAGACTCCTTATGGCTGCCAGACTGAATGGGCCTTTGCGCAAATGGCTCGTAAGTCGGGCATTGTCGTCCCAGAAACGCGACTTTTTCAGAGCATGGAAGGCCGTTCCCGGCGGATTCATTTCGGCATCGAACGTTTTGACTGGATCGGTGGCGAGCGGGTTCATGTTGCTTCCTTGGCCGCGCTGACCGGTCGACCTTCATCTGACACTTCATTTGATTACCGGGACTTCCTCTCCTTTACCCTCGAATTGACCCGAGATCTCCAGGAGGTCGCGGAAGTGTTTCGCCGGATGGTCTTCAACATCGCCGTGGGCAATGCGGACGATCATACCAAGAACCACGCCTACCGCTATCGGAACGGGCGCTGGACCTTGTCCCCAGCTTACGATGTCACCTTTTGCCCGGGAACTCCCGGAGCGCCAACCGTACGCGCCATGCCGGTTGGTGGGACGGGATTGGACATCACCCGGAATCAGGTTCTGGAACTGGGCGATGAAGCCAGCCTCAAGAAATCGAGCTGTCGCACGATCATTAACGAAGTGTGCCAGACTTTATCCAAGGCCGATACCTACTTGGAAGCCGCCAGAATTCCGAAGGCACAACGCAAGCGGTTACTCGATTATTTCATCGAGACGATCGGACACTTATCGTCCCTTAAATGACATAACTAGCCTTTCCTTGGATTGATTGGTCATCCTCGACCAAGCTTGGATCTTCGCCGCATCCACAGAACCTTTCATTCCTGGGAGCAGGCTAATATGTGAATTGCCAGTAACACGGAAATTGCCGTCGATGAGGGCCGTAAGCAGCAGTACAATCGGTCTGGTGAGTATGTTGTCCATAGTTCTTCTGCGTCTGTGGACTTATAAATCACCCTTTTCAAGCTAAGCGCCGCCACCGCACCGTAAGAAAAATTTCCAATAAGATGTGTCCGCATGCGCTATACTTCTTTTAGCACCTCCTGAACCCTGAACAGTTAAACATGAACCTGGCTCTTTCAAAACATATCCCCTTGGAAGGAAGCCGCTATAATCCGGAAGCGAATTCAGCAACCCCTTCGCGTCTATTTCGGCATGGCGACCGCTTGGTCTCACAAAACGAAAGAAAGCCATGCTTCACAATCATGCTTCCGCTGTTGCTGGCGGACACGAAGCTCCCGAACTGATCCGTATCCTCACCAGCCAACCCGATGGTCCGTTGCGAAACCAACTGCTCAAGACAATCCAGCAGGAGGAGACTATTCGGTCGTTATCATGGGACGTTATTGAGGAGGAGGTCGCCCTCTTGGCACGTGGCGCTCCTGCCTTCATCCGTCCACCAAAACCGGGAGAACGGTGTCCCCACACCGGCTTGAGTCGGACCGGCCTGATGGAGTTGATCACTCCGTGCTCTCGGAACGATCATCAACCGCCAGTGAAAGCTATCCTCAAACGCAGTCATCCACTCGCAAAGCGAGGCGTCTGGTATGTTCCTGCGCGGAACCTTTTCCGCTACCTTCTCATGCAAGGCGAATGCTCACGCGAGAATTTCCTGGCCATGCGTGAAGCGAGGAAAAAAGCGGACTAACAACTCGCCTTTGCTTGGGAAAAAATAGTGACGTTTCGTCTGCGTAAAAGGTACGCAGGCGGAACCTGCTTACGATTACAAAGCGAGAAACACGTCTGCGTCATTGCCAGGCATCGACGGTGGTTTTAGTAGTCTTTTAGCAATTTGGACCAAGCCCGAGGTCCAAAATCCCACTTAACCTGTTGTGACAGAGAGAAGGGGAGCGGGTGACGAGACTCGAATTCGTTACCGCTACCTCTGGTGGGATGGCTCCCACCCATACGGTGCCAACTAGCTGCCACCGATTCCGGGAAGTTCCGGTAAAATCATGTTCGTGGCACGCAGAGGGAATCCATATCGAGCACCGAAGGTATACAAGGCCCACAAGCCTCTGGCGGATGGTCGTGTCTTGACCCAGTGGGTTGTTGATATGCGCCTGCATGACGGCAAGCGTCGTCGTCTCTTTTTCGATTCTGAATCCGAGGCCAACATTGCGGCCAAAGTCGAGACAAACAAACTCGCCAATGAGGGGCTCCGCGCCTCTCAAATAGAACCAGGGCTACGAGAGGAAGCCATCAAGTGCAAAGACCTCCTAAACGGGCTTGGAGCGACCCTTGAGGATGCTGTCAGGTTCTTTCTGGCCAATCGTCCCACTACCGACATGAAAACGCTGGAGGATGCCATCGAACACTTTATTTCTAGCCGTAGAGCCAAGGTGAATCGTTCCCGCTCAGTGGCAACGTATAAAGGACATCTAAAGGCGTTCAAAGCTGAAAAATACGGACGCGTACAAATCCATGAAATTACGACGCAAAAGATCGAAATTTATTTTGAATCTCAGAAATTCGCTGCGAAAACGAGAAATAACCACCTCGGGACATTGAAAACGTTTTTCTTGTACTGCACCAAACGAGGGTGGTGTCCGCGAAATCCGGCTGAACCACTGGAAAAAGCGAAGATTCCTCGTAAGCGTCCCGTTGTCTTTACCCCTGCCGAGGCACGAGCCCTAATGACAGCCGCCTTCACGCACTATCTGGATACGCTGGCAATCATAGCCATCGGTCTGTTTTCCGGGGTGCGCTCCTGCGAATTGATGAAATTGGAAGTACACATGATCAAGGTTGTCCAACGAGTCATCGACATTCCGGCGGAGATCAGCAAAACCGGTCAGAGACGCCTAGTGCCGATATCCGACAACCTTGCGGCATGGCTGGCGCTGGCCCAGTTGCCTAAAGAGGGAAAGATCTTTGCACATGGGCAAAATGCTTTTTACAAAAATTATGTAGCGATACGTGCCGCAGCCGATGTGCAAAAGAAAGCCAACGGAATGAGGCATAGCTTTGCTACCTATCATCTTGCTCGTCACTCAAACGCAGGACTGACCTCGCGGGCCTGTGGCCACAGTATCGCTATTCTCGTACGAGACTATGATGCCGTGGCAACGCAAGAGGAAGGCGAAGCATATGCATCCATCTTCCCTGATGAGGAAAGTAAGGTCATCCAGATGGCAGCGGTCGCCTGACAAGAGGTGGGTTATGCCTGGTCAACGGGTAATAAGTCACGAAAGGTCAGGCAATGCAAAATAGGGCCAACAGAATTTAAAGCAGGCCTCATACTGAAGGCATGACCCAAATTGAACCAATGGTGCCCGAGGCCGAGCTTCGGAGCATTTATCCTGTCTCCAAACGCACCTTAATCAGATGGAATAAAAGAGGCTGTCCCTCCCGGCTTATTAATGGGCGGCGGCTTTACAAGCCGAGCGCGGTCGAGAAGTGGCTCCGGCAATTTGACCAAGGAAATTGGGTCGAGTAATTCGAACTTCAATTTGGCTATGGAAACTCACCTTCATCCTGTTACGGCTACCACGCTTGATTTACTCGCCGTAGTCGAGCGCCAGACCGGGCGAAGATTCCTTGGCGGCCATCATCGGCAGGAGCTGGTTACTGCATGGTTTGATGGCGAGAAACACTCTTGGTTCAGCAGTCGTCCTTTCCCTCAAGGCACGGACAGTCTCCCCCCATCTAGGCGGTTGGGGTCCGAACTGCCCGACAATGAATGCTTTCTCAGGTTCGATCTTGAACTGCCCTGCCACTCCGCGATACCTACGGACGCAGACATCAGCGCCGCCGTCGCACAGGCATTAAGTTTGGGGGCATTGGGTGCTGTCCACACCCCGCGAGGATTGCACGTCTATGTTTTAGCCAGCCGTCCGCTATCTTACACCAATGGTGAGGTGCGGCATTTCCTTCAGGCACTCTGGCCAAAGAATATGGCTCTTAAAGTCTGTTCGGCCTCATGGTCGCGAAATAATTGGTCGCGTTATGTGCCGGAATTGATTTTCTTCCGACCAACGGCCCGCATTGACGTTGACAGCATTTTCTTGGTGGCTCCCGTGCCTACGGAATCCCCTACTGCGGCGTCCAAATCGAATCGTCGGGAATTTAAAGCCACGCACTCTTCGGAGCCTGAAAAGCACGAGGAGTTTAGTCAGATAGTGGGTTCGCTTCTGCGGGCGCATAGTCGTGAAGAAATAATCCCGCGTTTGGTCCACCACTCGGTCGCAGAACTCGATGCGGCGATCATTCGTACTAAGATCGACCCCAACTACAAGATCAATGGTATCAATACAACCGGTCGGACGCATGCTTGGTTCAAGGGAAAAGCCAAGCAGCGTAAATATTGGAGTGAGGATCGTACGCAGGTTGGGTTGGTGGGACTTCACTCATCGTCACGTCAAATTCAATTGGATGGTAGTATAAGTGCGAATTTTGGCCATTCGGTACAGAAGTTTTGGAACCTATACGCCCGACGTTACCGCGCCGCTGACGATTACGACCGGATTCACCTCCGCCATGAGGCGATAGGTACAGCCCTCCTCTGGTTTGAGAATTCACCCAAGGCGGAGCCGTTTCGTCGGTGGTTCCAACAGCAGTTTCCCGGCAAAGACGAACGCGGCGCACCTCACTGGTGGATGGCCGCCCACGAAGACCTCGGGTTTCTTTTCGACGAGTATGGCCCTGCTGGTACTGGGCGGGGCCTCGTCGCCAAAAAGTGCAAGCGGCAGGTTCTTAAGGTGCTCGCGCTGTCATCGCGCAATACGCCTCAGATCGCTAAAGAGCTTCACTATTCAGAACGTCAGGTGCGTCGATGTCTACGGCAACTCGAATCGGAAGGCCTCGTTCACAGCGCTGGAGAGGATTGCCACAAGCTTTGGAATCTGACCAAAGCTGCTGACCAAGACGGGGCAAATGCAGAGGCTGAGACCCCTGACATACATGGGAATCCCGTTGAGGGTTACCATGCTAATTGTCTTCCCCGCGCAGGGCGCGATAAGGCTGCCGTGGGTGCGAAGATGGTCGAGCTACCCCGTAAGCGATCCCTGAAGGGTATGACTCAGGGCCAGAAAAATACTGAGAAGCGCCGGAGAACCTATGTGAATGAGGTTCGGGGTCTAAAAGCTCAGCTTCGTCCCGTTGATCTGACCCGATTGCTTACACTTCCGTTGCCGCACTTTGAGTTTTGGTCGGTGCGGATGGAAGATTTCCGCCAGGAATGGGGAGAGTACTGCCGTTGGCGTTGGGTCAAAACCAGTCCTAGCAGAAGGGTGCCAGAGTTTAACGAATGGCTCAGCACACAGCGAGAAAAGGTCTACACCACGTTGCCAAAACAGCGGTATAGCATGGGGACTTCCCAAGGAGAATTGTCGATAAAAAAGACGAAATTATCAAAGATCGTTTCAATACTTTGCGACGTACCTTTCTAGTAAAAAAAACAAACGAAAGTGAAAACAACTGATAAAATAAAACTCAGAACTGGAGAAATTCTATGACAAAAAAATCAAAAGCTCGAAGAGATTGCTGGATACAACTCAATAAATGCTGGGGCAATTTTGACGAGGACGGAGTCGAAATTCGTTACCTTTGGACTGCTGATGGGGGATATCTAGCGGACGCCTACGCCGTTTTTTCTGTTAGCACTGAAAATGGTCTATGGCTCGTTAGCCGCTGGGGACGCACTGACGAGTGCGATGCACCCATTAATTACTGCGTTTATGACGTCGATTCTGTCGATCCAGATTTACGTTCCGAAGCGCCTTCTTCATCTTACTGCACTTGCGAGGGGTTTCGGTTTCGTCCTCACTGCAATTGCCGTCATCTCGACATGGTTGAGCTTGCAAAAGCCTCGGGTGAGTTTTATATGGCCTAGACGGACGCTCCAGTAGTCGCAGGTTTTCATTTTGCCTTCTTTTCCTGACCTTCTCGGATTCTCGTTGTTGGGAGATAACCGGACGATATTTTTGCCGGACGGCAGTCCGTTCTTGCGGACGACATGACATGCTGGCATTAAAATTGGGGTGAAACAAAATACCAAGTCTTCGGTGGTAATAAACCGCCTTGACGAAGTGGGCTGCCTTCCACTTCCCGTTCAGGTTCATCAAAAAATCAACGACATTTTTAGCGCAGCGCTTCGCAAAGCCGAGGTTGAGCTGGCAGCGGAGATGTTTGATAAAAAAAGCGTTACACGCATTTTTCGTGAGGTGATGTGCCCCGCGACGCGGGGAGATGTACTGCCAGCCGAGGTCCCGCCACCGCTGCCGAATTCTGGTACGAGTGAAGGCGGTGGAGGTGCCGCATGACGCCTCGCGTCATTATGCCAAGGGTGTCGGGAAATGCGAAAGCATGTCCTGACCAAGGTGGTGTTTGCGACTCTGCGGAAGCAGGGTCGGCAAAACACCAATCTTGCCCCTCTGCTGCATTCCCTCGGCGGCGTCGCTCCACCATGGAGTGCCGCCTGCGTCTGCGCCTCCCTGCATCTCAAGCGCGAGACTGGATGGCCATGCCACCTACTCTACGCGCACATGTCTTTACTTCGGTGCTCAACGCGGCCACGACAGGGCTTGACCTTCAGCGGCTCGTGATCGCCGAACGGGAATTGCATCGCGTGGGAGTAAGTCTCAATCAAGCCCTCGCACGCGCCCACCGGCACCATAACGCTGTCGATGCTGATAGTATCAACGCCGCAGTGACGCTGATCGAATCACTACGTGGAGGGCAAGCATGAACACCCCGCCGTTGATTTGTAAGTTAATCAAAGCCGGTCAACAGGCTACCCTGCTCGTCCGCTACATTGTAAGCAAGGCGACGAAGCTGCTGGCTGACCTCGGCTACGGTGAAGTCGAGATAGAGCGCGACGACTGGCGCTGGGCCGGTGACCAACTCCGTGCTGATCATGCGGATTCTCGGGCCAGCGAAGTTCGGCATGTTGTTTTTTCGGGTTCACACCACCTTCCCGTTGAAGCGCAACAGGTGCTTCACCTCGCTGCACTCGATTGGCTTGCTACCTACGCGCCTGCTCGTCGTTGGATAATGGGATTTCAGCGGCACAATGGCGTCGAGCATCTCCATGTCGCTGTCGCCAACGTCGGTGAAGACGGCACGCCACTCGATCTTGACCCCTACAAGGTGCTCGACATGGCGGCGATGAAATTCACCACTCATGCGGTTTCCGCCAAGGGCCGTGGCGTCGGCCAGGGCACCGGAAAGGTTTACTCGAAGCCGCGTAAATCGAGCGCCCGCGATCTCGCCGAAGCCCTCGCACCCGATCTCAAGGCTGGCACGGTGCTTGATCGTTTGGTTCTAAGGCATCCGGGAGTGGGCGCTCCGCGCTACCGCAAGGATGGCTCTCTCATCAGTTTTGAGTTCGACGGTAAGCGCATCAGGTTGGCCACCGTCGATGGTTTTACTAAGCAGAAATCTCAATCGAAAGGAGGTGAAAAATATGATGGACGTATTACATCTTGCGGACAGAGACATGACCGCAATATTCGACGTAAGCGGCACCGGTTGGGCGTTGTGGGACAACAGCTACCCCGAATCCACTGACGGTCGCATGTATCCCCCGAGCCAAGAAAAGTGCCTTGGTATACTGGCCGAGGATGGACGGTATTTCGCTGTAAGGCTGGTCTATGGCGACAACCTCCATGCCCTAGCTGAACAAGCGATGAAAGACCCTCACATGCGGATCGCGCGTGAGTTCAGGGAGGCGCGTCAGCCCGGCCCTGATGACGGGTATGAGGGGCTGTTCGGCGCTGCCCCGGTAATAAAGCCGCCCAGCCAAGGGCGGACTCTCTAAGGATCAGAGGGATTTTCTTTAGCCTGCCGGGACTTCCTCCCGGTGGGCTATCGAAGATTTATAACTGTCGTCTTGATTCTTGGCCTGACATTAGACTCCTTACACTTCATCTAGGCTGGATAAAATGTCAGCTAGGGCGCTCAATTCCTTCTTCAATTTGAGCCGGTCAGCTTTCGCCCATTTTTCGAGAGGCGTTTTTTGAATTTTCGCGTGCCAGTAATGTGAAATGGCCTTGACGTGATTGGACAGGCCGCGAATGCCAGGGACTTTCTTCCCGGCTGATTCCGTCCTTTCCTCTGGGGCGGGCAGTATGCCGCAAGCGATGTAGGCCAGCCGCAAGGTGGTGATTTCGCCAGCATTTATCACATGTGAGAATTTCTCGGCTAAGCTCATGTAGCGATAGGCTGTCGCGGCGGAAATTTTCGTGCATTGCTCTGCCAGCCAAGTTCCGAAACCGCCATGTTTGATGCGCTCGTTAGCCGCAAGAAGTCGAAAGCCTGACTCCATCGCGCACTCGACCGCGTTGGCGGCAATCTCCCTGGCTTCACTGGCCTTGGTTACCGCCTGGAGGTGGTAGTCCTCAATCTCGCCCGCAAGCTTTGAAAGTGAATGATCTTGCAATGATTTCATTTTTTGTTCGGCTGAAACCGCCAGCGACACCAGCTCTACTACGAACGAAGTTCCGGTCGATCCCAACTTGTAAAACGCTTCCGGGATTCCTCGAAGTTGAAGGTCTTTGGGCCACTCGTCCCAGTTACCACCATGGCTGTCGCTCAAGTCGAGAGGTTGGCCGTTTTCAACCGGGCATTTGCCAAGCTGCTTCACAAAAAGCGCCGTGCCGGTTTTCGCGCAGTCATCGCGAATGGACCTGGCCCAACCGAGGTCGAATGGTTTCGCTGATGGGCCACTTTCACCACCTACGATGCACCAATCGATGCCCTCTAGGTTCAAGTTGATCGACTCCCAAAGTGGCTCGACGCTGACGCCTTTATATTTTGATCGAACCTTTTTCAACTTCTCGACCCGGTTCACCGTGCTGCGAGAAGTAACGCTTGTCATCGCCACTAGATTGTCGGGCCACTCGACGTTATGCCTGTGTAGTTGGTTTGAGAAATGGGCCATTTTTCCCGGCCTCTTCGTAAGCCATAACCAGACGTGCCGAGACCCCTTAATGCTTTGGGCGACATCGATGATCTCACGTTTTAGAAACGCAAAGTTATAATTATCCTCTGTGTCGGGTTCATGGTTCCTTTTTGGATCTTTGCTTAGCGCATCACCCATGTCAGAGACAAAAATCAAACGGGGTAGGCCATTAAGCCAGGTTTTATGAATCGGCGGTATTACCTTGCCAGATTTGGTTTTCCTGGACCTTCCTATTCTGGGCTTGCCCTTCAGATCAGTCGCCCTGGCTAGGTCGTGACACTTCGCCGCAAACTCAGTTACTGTTTCAAACGCGGGCGCGTAGCCTTTATTTCCTCCCCGCACCAAGTGCAGCCTCCCGGCATAACATTTAAAAGGTTCCTTATAAGCACCCGTGATTTTCGAAATTACGGATTTGGGATTGGCGGCGCTTTTAATCGAAGCCGGAAGGCCTGCGAAAATGATTTTGATGATAGCGTCCTGATGCTTCCAGAGTTCAGTTGCGGGGTAATCCTTCATGGCATCGGCCACGATCATTTTGAAACTCGAAGACGGAGATTCTGGAAATTGCGCCTGCAACTCCTTAACCACTCCGAGTTGCAACCCTTTGTTGGTGGGCCACAACTCACACCCGTCGCATCCCATTATCGGATTTACGGTGGAATCGCACCACTGAATCGGGGTCGTGTGGGCCATAGCGCGAAAGTCTAAGAAGCCTGCTCGACAATGTCACCATCACGATTACATGAGCCTCCTCCTGTCAACGGCTGTCCCATTACTTTTGATCTTGAGTTTAGCCCCAATAGGTTTTTTCGCCGGGACTTCTCTCTCCTTCGATCCAGATGTCCGACAAATCCAAAAAGAAGTGCTCGTAATCCGGCTCTCCGGGCTTTCCTGGAATCAAAAATGGACCGCTGAGTCGATAATTGCCAAACTCCTTCCTCGCGGCAGCTTGACCAATAATGCAACGATTACCTTCACCAGCTTTACTGATTCGGGCGGCGTAATTGATTGGGCCGCCTACGAGAAGGCGGTGTTCATTTAACAGCCTGCTTTCGATTGTGGACACGTCCATTCTTCCAAACTCGACGGCAATTTTTATTGATGGGCCACCGGGAGAAAATGCCCAGTCATCTGGAAAACGGGATTGCCCAAGTGAAATATATTCGCACATCCGATCCGTATCTTTCGCAATGCCAAAACATGCCTTCGCCGCGCTCTCACCGTCTGGAAGAATCCCAAGAATAGCATCTCCCATAAAACCGACCACTTCGCCACCTTCGATTTCTATTTCTCCAATTGCACCTGCCAAAGCATCTCGTGTGAATTGAGCAATTGAGTCGTTTACCGTTTCGGCAGAGCTCACCATACCACTGAAGCCATTCAAATCCACGATCATCGCAAAAGCCTCAATTTGTCCTATTTTCGGAAGAAGCATTCCAGGCTTGATGGGTCTCTTTTTCATGGAAGTTTTTCGCTCTTTCCCACGATCACTTGAAACTGTTCGTTTGTTACAGACATTACGGCGAGCCGTGGTTGGTGGATGAGAGCTAGACTCATCAATCGCACGTCCGTCTTGATTTTATCCAGCGGCACTGGTTGCGCAAAAGTTTTTACTGGGATGAAATCACAGGTCAGCCACTTTGGATCGGCACTCGTCGGATCAGGGTAAGCTTCGCGGGCGACTTGCATGACGCCGACGACAGCCAATTCCTTCTGGCTATGGTAAAAGAGAACTGTATCGCCACACAGCATTTCCGAGAGGTGTTTTCGAGCTGCGGGACTGCGAACACCGCGCAAGGTGAATATCCCTCGCCTCACAATGTCCGTCCAAGAGGTGCGGAACGGAGCAAATTTAACCAACCAATGGCCAGAATTCGAGCTTGCGTTCATAACCGTTTCCGACGACATTCCAGTAACTCAATTACCATGCGTGATAGGAGCTCGGGCTCCGCTTAGGCGGGGCCCGCACTATTTTCGGCGGCGTTCATAGCGACTCTCTAGGTCGCGCCTCTTACCCTCAAAGCTCGAAATGAAAGCAGTGATAAGCATAAAAATGTCACCTCTTTCCTTCTTCTGTCGCTCCAATATCACGACGTAGTCATATTTTTTCAACCAAACGTAGGTGCGCACCACAGTCCCCCCACCACGTGTGCTTTCCTCATCACAATCCCAGGCCGTGACCTCGGAATCGGCTTCGTAGTCAAGAATGGGTTTCGCCCAAGGCAACCTGCCCGCACGCTCTGGATCAGGGTAGCGTTCCTTCATATCATGACGGGTCGATCGGTTATAGACCCACTCATAGCGGGTCACTAAATGCCAAAAGGCCTCTTCGAATTGGTACTTATCTTCGCGTTCAATGCGCCGGTTGTGCCAAATTGGTAATGTACGAAAACGTGGATACCCTTGCTTGAAATCTCGCTCGAAGATAATATAAAGCGCCCTTATAAACGTATCCCAGTTGTCGTTATACGGGACATGAGGTGGCAACCAACTGGGTCTTGCTAGAGCCACTGGAGGTGCGGCGGGCGACGCTGGTGCTGGAATCGGTTTCTTACTCATAAGAGCAGAGCGTCACACGTTTCCACGGTCATTTTGGTCTCACCGGGAGGGCTGTTCCCAGCAAGTGAAAAATCTAGTTTTTCTTCCAGCAATGACACCAAAGCCTGTTTCGCAGGTGAGGTCTTATCCGACTTAACTCGGCGGGCATAACCCACAGCACCCAGCAAGAGATCGGCTACCTGCATCAGGCGAATTTCATGACTGCGGACATGTTGTAAAGTCGGCTTTTCTTCGGGCTTGAGTGAAGGACTGTTGGCCTCAAGCAAGCGCTGCAATTCACGAAGTTTCTCCCTACCGCGCGTGTCCTTCATATCGAGGAAGGCCCGGTACAGATTTTCTGGTTCCATTGCCCCGCGTAGGAGGTAGTAATACAGCACGTAGTAAATGTGTTCCTGCTTTTCCTCCGGCACGCGAGCGTATTCGCGCTGTTTGTCCGGCAATACGAGCGCACGGAACGAAACGTCTTTGGCGGCTATGAACCATTCCAGCACCGCCTGATAAAAATCAAGTTTACCAGGACTGACCTTCGTCCACTTGAATTCGAAGTGTCTGGGGAAATCGTAGTGTAGGCAAAGGGCAGTAAGTTCGGTGTTGAGGCCATGAGCTCGGTCTGCTGGGCACGACAGAAGTCCCATGAGCATGATTGGCTCCTTGTCGCGGGGAAGATGACGACTTTCGTCACAATAGAGATGGAGTGTGGCGCGAGCAGCGAGATGCTCCTCCGTCTTGCCTTGTTTGACTGCCAAATTGCGGCGCTGAGCAGCAGCTAATATAGGATAACGCCTGGCATACCAGTCTTCGACTTCCCGAATGTCTGCTTCATTCAACCCGTAGGCATCATACACAAGCCGATCTATTTCCAACTGCTCGTTGCTGGCATAATCGTAAGATGGATTAGCACGCTGGGTTGAAATTATTTTTTTTACAAGTGCGCCAAGAGTAGCTGAGAGATCCACCGGAACAATCAACTCACGAATATTGTCTGATTGCGTACTGACAGTGTGATTCTGGATAGCCTTAATCCACATTTTAGCCACCTTTGAACACATTACTCCGAGAAGAGGGTGAAGAAGGCCTTCCGGAGGAATAAGTCTGCTGCCCTTGACATCGAATACACCTGCTCCACTCAATCGAATGGTTGGTGAATAAACGCCGACATCTGACCATGTCAGCCCAGGAACAAAGTAGTAATCTGGATTTCTAAAAATACCCGCTGGGGTCGTAAGAAAGTGGGGTTTGTTGGGGGGCACTGGCTTTCCCTTAGCGCGAAATACTTCGGCCATAGTTCGGGTCGCGATTGCATCGACGGCCCACTCGCTCCAATCAATGAAGTAGTTTGTTGGCACCCAATAGTTGGGCATCCAACCTTCGTCGCTCTCAGATTCTCCTCCTTTATCATAAGGCACAATATAGCGACCGCCAAAGTAGCGGTCAGAATTCCGATTATTTTTTGAGATGCCGTGTTCGATGACAGACTGACGTAACTCCTCGTTAGAGCTTATCCGCTCAAAATCGGTGTCTGTAAGCAAGAACTGTAGATAGTCCTTAATAGATCGATACGAGCCATGTGCGTGGGGATTCTGAAAAAGGTATGAGTCGTTGTCGCCTGTTTGCAGACCAACTTTTACATCCGCACAATCACCGAGTTTCAGCAGTTGTACGACACGGCCATTAAACTGGACGTTACGGATAACCGCTGATCTACCCCCAATAGTCCCGGGTTTGACTGGCGCGGTTGTGTCATTCATCAAGGCAAACAACTTTGGCGAAGCGATGAAGAAGGGTAAGTTGGCGTTTGTGCTAACGAGCGACTGGCGGTAGTGATAAATGGCATAGGTCCGATTCGTCACATTTTGACGGCGTGCAAAACCCTCGGTCTGATAAAGCAAATGCAGAAAGCGTTCGTATTGGTCATGAATGGAGACGTTGGTGAGGTCCGCCATTTGACAAGTGTGGTCTGCTGCCGCAGTGCCGCGTTGGCAGAGAATTACAGCGCAGTTCACAACGGCCTTAAAGGTGTCACCCGACACACGGACCATTTTGTGGACCCTATGCTCCAGCATTTGTTCGCGCAAAGGCCGGTGCGTCTTTATCGTCATAAACGTGTCGCTGACGATGTATGACAGCACTCCATTCTCCGCGAGAGGGCAATGTCGCTGACGTGAACCAAGAAAACGAGCTATGAACGCTCCATAGGGATCCTTCGATCCAAGTGCTAGGACAGTCTGGACTTCATCAGGAATCTTTGTGCCGCCGTAAGGTGGGTTGCCTATCACGATATGGAAGGGGGCACTATTGCGGATATCACCATCGTTGATGAGTTCGGGAAAAAATGTTTCGACGTTAAAAAAGGGCGCAGCCAAGGTGGCGTGCTTGAACCATTCTGCAATCCAAAGTGAATCCTGTTCCTGGCGGATCGTGCGCCGGTCATGTTCACTAATGCCAGTGGGTTTGATACCTTTAGTTTGCTCAGCGAAACCCGGATATAGAGTTGCCAATTCTCGGCCAATTTGCGCAGCAATCTGGTCGCGGCGTAAGCGTGTAGTTAGGGGTTGGTAATATTCCTCTCTCGCGGCGCGCAGATTTGCCAGCACGGGACCTGACAGCATTCCATGTTCAGAATCGCGTAGCGTGTTACAACACAGCAGATTGGTTTCGAGGTTTGGCAATGCTTGGAGACCATAGTTGTGGGCGCGGTCTTCGGGATGTACGTCCTGTTCGATGACCAGTGTCAGGAAGAATCGAAGTTTGGCAATTAGCGATGCGAGCGGCTGGATATCGAGTCCGTAAAGATTCTTCTGAATCAGACCGAGCTTGCGGAGATAGTTATAACTTTTGCCCTCCATGCCGCGAGCTGCGTCTGAGCGGATAGCTGCTGGTAAACGAGCAAGGAGGCGTTGTTTCCAGCGTTCGTTATCTTTATCAACTCGCGCAAGCAATTCGACCATCCGGTGCAACATTCCCATTGGGAAAGCTCCTGAACCGCAAGCTGGGTCGAGCACGCGCACAGCGTCGAGAGCCTCTACTACTTTATCGGCGATGGGTGAAAAATCGACATCATCTGGCAATTCGTAACAAAGGCGCGATAGAAGCTGAGTGTCTTCGCGTGATGCGCTGCTTTGCTCGAAACGGGTGCGGAGATGCAAGTGCAAGGCTTCATTGACCATGTAATCGACGATACGACGCGGGGTGTAATATGAACCGGATGCTTTCCGGGCGCTTTCAGCAGCTGCTTCGTCGTCAGGGTCAATTTCAGCAAGTAGATTTTCAAAAACTAGGCCGAGGAGTTCGGGGTCAAGCGCCACATCTTCTTCGAGTGGCGTGTTTTCCGCAACGGTGAAGCGATAGCGGTCAAAGATGCGATTGATGCCTTCGACAGTGCGCTGACTTTGGCGTCGTCCTGTTCCGATAGTGATGCTGAAACCATCTTCGCGTCGGGCATAAAATAATTTATTCGGAATGCGAAACGCGCCGTCTTCAATAGTGTCAGAGGCGTTATCCTCGGTAAGTTTGTCAAATAGCCCGCCGTTGAGATAAGGAATGCGGTCAAAAAAATCGTAATTAAAATCCTCGGGAAGATGGCTTTTGCCCAAGTAGGCTAATTTTTTTAACTCGGCTGTGGCGACAGTCTGGTCAGCGCTAGCTTCCGGGCCGGATTTGCGCCGTTGGTTCATCGGCTGGTTAAGCGCTTGAAAGAATATGTTCTGCAATATTCCGCGATAATATTGGGTGCCACTGAGGAAACGGCGATCGTCCTCGCCCCGAGTGAGTACACGGCGACGGTCAGCAATGTCATATAGCTCCAGCAACTCTGCCGGAATTAGACCCATCTCCTTCAGAAACCACGCGAACAGCAAGCGGCAGATCAGGCGCACGGTGAATTCCTGGGTGGCACGGGCCCGGTGCTTCGGGTCATCGGTCACATGATCAGGCAGTCGGGCCAGTTTGATTTCTGAAATGGCCCAACTAAACCAGTCCACGAGTTCGCGGTAAAACCGCTGGTTGAGTTCCTGGGTGGAGAGGATTTTCTGCCAGGCGTCATCTAGTTGTGCAAACGTACTGATTATCCCCGCTTCTTCGCGGAGCCGGTGAAGCGAAAAACGCTCAAGCAGTTCCAGATGTGCCCGGTGTGGCTGGCGACAGTCTATGTCGCGAATGAGCGAAACACGGGTAAGCACATCGCGCGTGCCATCGCGAAGGTTCTTGCGACGATTGATGATTGCAAGCGAAACAGATGTGCCATGTCGGAATAGCACAAGCACAGGCATGGGCACGAGCCGATTAAGCGCGCGTGTAATATTAGATAATTCCGTTCGCGTAGGCGCTTCGCCGGATGCTGGTGTCGTCAAATCCACAGCGAAGAACACGTAAGACTTAATTTCTTTGGAGTCGAAGGCTGTAGAATCCTCAAGCAGTAAACCCTGCTGACCGTTGGCGGCGAGTTCCGGACCAGCGATTTGAAAGAGGAAATCGATGGAGCGCCAGCGAGATAGCAAAGCGTTTTGCTCGGTTAATGAACCCTTGGGATCGAGTAGACGCTGTAATTCAACCACCGAATGAATGGCAAGTCTGCGCGGGCTGTGATAACCGAGGGTTTGAAAGAGTGATAGAGCTCCCGCCTCAATATCGCCCTCGGCGAGCACCCCAAGGCGAGTAACAATTTCAGAACGAAGATTGGTGGCGTTGGCGGGCATTTTGGTTAAGCAGGCTTATGAATTACCAGCCATGTAATGAGTTCGAAGTCGTCCGGTTCATTCGCTTTGGGCTGGTAATCTGGAAGGATAAAATCTCGTCCCGTTTGCAAACCAGCAGCGGCGCGTTTTTGGAAAGTCTTGGCAATGGAATCAACGGCAGCAGCGAGGAGTTTGTTATAGAGGCCCATATCGGTGCCGTTATTAGTCTCGGCGTCAAACAATTGGCAGAGCTTTTCGTATGCAGTCGGCTTATCACTGCATAGCAGGCGATAGATTTCAAGAACCTGTTTGGGTTGCGCAAATGAGAAACGCACCATCCCGTCATCGCGAACGTAAACAAGGTAGTAGGGCTGAAGTGGGTTAACAGTGTCGCCACTTCTCGCCTCGGCTTTTTGCATTAAACAAAAAACAACGCCAGGCGCGATCACCTGATGGTCCGGGTGGGGCGGCACAACGGCGTAAAGACCAAGAGGAGCATCTCCAAGCAATTTGCGGTTGGCCTCGATGTATTTGCTCAATTCGATACGGAAGTCATCAAGGGTAAATTCGTTCAGGGCTAAGCTCTCGCTGAAATCCTCAAGATCAAGGACTTCCTCGCGCAGTCGAAGAAGCTGTTTGTCGCGGTAGCGCATGTCCTCGTGGATAATTTCTTCGATCTCCTCGTTCTTTAAAATGTTGTCCTCGAAGGTGGCGGCGATGTCCACGAGCGCCATGCGGGCTTCGACCCGGTTCTTGAGGTTGACGTATTTGTCCAGATCCTTGGTGGGCCAGAAATTCACTAGCTGGACGGTATGATTGACGCTGCCGATACGGTCGATGCGGCCAAAACGTTGGATAATGCGAACGGGGTTCCAGTGGATGTCATAATTGACGAGGTAGTCACAGTCCTGAAGGTTTTGACCTTCGGAAATACAGTCGGTGGCAATGAGTAGATCAATCTCGCCGTTCTGCGGCATGGCTGGCATCTTGTCCCGGTTTTTTGAGCGTGGGGAAAAGTTGGTGAGTATCTGGTTGTAGTCGGTTTTCCCCAATGTAGCGCGATTGTCACCGCTGCCTGCAACGAGTGCGATGTGAATACCCAAATCCTTTTGTGCCCAGGAATAAAGCGAGTCGAACAGATAGTTGGCCGTGTCAGCAAACGCGGTGAAGACGAGAACTTTCTTGTTAGATTCTCCACGTTTGTTGGTGGTCGGATTTTTCACCTTCCGCTGGATGAGGTCTTTTAACTCTTTGAGCTTTGCATCGCGTTCCGGTGTGACCGCTTCGGCAGAGGAGTGAAGCAAGCTAAGTTGCTGCTTGTCCTTCTGGAGGTCTTTGAGCCAATCGTCGAGGCGAAGATGTTCCATGCGATATTTGAACTTGCCGCCCACCTCCGTGGGATCGTCCTCGTCGCCTTCTGCTTCTGGCAGTTCAAGATTCAACTCCAGTTCTTCGGCTTCGGGATTTTGATTGGGAGTCGATTGGTAATTCCTAATCTTTCGCTCTAGGTCTTCGATCTTTCCAATTGTTCGAGCCATCGTAATTTCAAACGATTCCACGGAACTTTCGAGGCGTTTGAGAAAGTTGACCTTCATCATTCCGACAAGGAACTTTTCGCGGTCAGCCTGGCTAAATGGGTCTCGGGCGTGAGTCTGGTAAATAGGCAATAGCTTGGCCTCTTCCCTCAGGTAGCGGGATGGGGCAAAAAGCGACAATTTATAGCCACCTATTTCGTCATTCAGTTTGTCGTAGCCAAGAAAGCGATTTTGAAGGTCGATTTCCGCGTAAATGGAGTCGGGTTTCAGGCGCTCAGGGAATCCCCCCATGGCGGCAATGCTGCTCTTGTAGTACCGGAGAATGTGTTTTCTTGAGCGGGCTATGGTCAGCTCGTCCAGCAAAGTGAAAAATGCAGAGCTAAGTTTTTCGAGCAACTCTTTGGTTTTCCTTTCGCCGGACTGTTTTTTCGCCCAGTGGGTGAAGGTTTTTTGGGCGGTCGCTAAAGTTTCCTTCAAGCTGCTGATGCCGATGGAATCCTTGAATGCGCCGTCTTCGCCTTCTGTAAGAAAATAAATCTGGTTGCGGAGGTCGCGGAGGTCGTTGTTAACAGGTGTGGCGGATAGCAGGAGGACTTTGGTTCTGACGCCACCTTTGATGATTTCATCCATCAATCGCTGGTAGCGGCTTTTGCGAATGACATTACCCTCCTCGTCTCGTTTGCCTGGAGTGTTATTGCGGAAGTTGTGGGACTCATCGATAACCACGAGGTCAAAATTACCCCAGTTGAATGTTTCGAGATTGATGCCGTTGGCTACGCCGGATTCGCGGCTCAAATCGGTGTGGGAAAGCACGTCAAACCGGAAGCGATCTTTGATGAATGAGTTGAGAGCGTCGTTGTTGCGATAGATAAGCCAGTTTTCACTGAGCTTCTTCGGGCAAAGAACAAGCACCCTTTCATTTTTCAACTCAAAGTATTTGATGACGGCTAGCGCCTCGAAGGTTTTGCCTAAGCCTACACTGTCCGCGAGGATGCAACCGTTGTGCTTGAGGATTTTGTTGATTGCGCCTTTGACGCCGTCGCGCTGGAACTCAAAAAGGGCTTTCCAAATCTCTGTATCGACAATCTTGATATTCTGGTCGAGCAGACCGCCCTTCTCCTGCTCGGCAAGGAAGTTTTCAAAAATGTGGAACAACGTCTTGTAATAAATGAATTCCGGTGCGTGGTTTTGGTAAAGCTGGTCGAGGTATTGGAGAACCTCTGCCTTCACGTCTTCGACTACAGCCGCGTCATTCCAGAGTTCATCAAACCATGCCTTGAGATCTTTCCGATCCCGTGTGCTGTCTACTTCGAGGTTGAGTTCGATGTTATTATTGCTGGCTCCCATGCCGAGTCCACGCACGGTGAAATTGGAACTACCCAGGATGGCTTCCTCCACGGCTCCATTGGCAATGTGATACATCTTGCCGTGTAGCAACTGAGCGTGACGAACAGAACGGATGTTCACCTTTTGACGGAACCATTCGGCGCATTCACGAGCTACGCGCTTTTGTTGAAGGCGATTTGCTAATTGGAGGCCGTTGCCATCAAGGATGAACGCCTTCTTTTCAGTCCTTTCTGGGTCCAAGGAGGATATGAAGCGGGGTTCCCCAAAGAGAAAGTCGAGATGCTCAATCTGATCGAGCTTGTCCTTAAGTGCTTCGTAGGCGTAAATCGTGAAATAAGCAGAGACCACTGACAGCCGGGAGCCGGTCTGCACCTTGGCTTTGAGGAAATCAGCGACGTTACCACGGCGATGGTTATCCCTGATGCCGGAATTGTTGGGCTGGGTTGCCATGGGCCTCCAGCATGGTGCAGAACTTCATCCGTCAGTTCAAACTGATTGATCGTCATTTTCTCAGTGGCGTTTTGGAGGTCTGTTTGCTGGGCGATAAAAATGAACCCTTCAAAAGCCACTCAGGGTTCATTCTTCCCCGGCATGGACGATGCCGGTTCCGCCAGAGGCATCCTGACGTGACAGGTTAGCGGGCGGGAGATGAGGGCGACCGACGCCAGTACATTACGCGGCAGGCGTGGACATGGTCGAGTGGACACCACCGGGAGCCATGCCAGCCGAACGAATGACGGCGGAGATGACGCCCCACGACCGGGAGCGATCTGGCGCGGTCAGGTGCTCGGCGCGACGAATGCGCCCACGGCAAGTATTGGTCGCTCGGTGGGGGGGCCGCGAGGATGCGGCAGTGGGCCGCTTGGTCGCGGCGGGGGGAGCACTACTTCCAATGAGAGATCTATCGATAGAGGAAGCTGCGGTCTCCATTCTTTTTGCGCCATCTCTCATATCCATAAAGGTCCGGGCCGCCCAGATTTATCACGTACTCAACCCCGAAAATCGCAATCACAGCATAAAATTCGCCCCGCACTCCCACTATCGGCTTAACCGGGTCTTCAATCCAAAGAAGGTTCCATTCATGCAGCATCTGGAATCGTGGATAGAGGTTGTCTGAAAAAGCAAAATCAGCCGGATAAATCCGACGAATGACGACGGGCCAGACGACGCCCGGGCGACCTTGACGAACATAAGTGCGTATATCGTCGAGTTCGACCTTGTTAACGATTTCTTCATTCCATTTCGGATCATCCATGCCTCTTTGCGCAAGAATTTCCAATCCGATCTTTGCGATAAAACGGGATGTTTCGTAGCCAGTTGGAGGAAGCTCGGCAGCAGGAAGGTAGAGGCTTCCCGACTTCTGAGTGCGCAGGGTCTCAATAAATCGGGCTTCATCTTCTCCCGGGGCTGCCGAAACGCTGAAACTACTATCGTCTTCTCGACGAAGATGTATTTTGGAGCGGCTTGCAGGGTGCAGGCCCACACCGGGGGTATAGAGGTCTCTCTTGTTTTGAATTCCCATCTCGAAACGGGAATTTTGCCCATACGAAGACTCCAAAAACGGAGCCTCGACCTTTCTGGCTAGATAATTGTTACATGCGTCGCAAACCCAACCCGGCGCAAGGATGTGTTCTTTATTCCCCAGCGACTCAGGGATTATATGTTCCTTCGATTGACTGGCATCGGAGGGGCACTTGCAGAAAATGCATTTCATAACCGAAAGCTTCTCTCCAGAGTATGCGATTATTCCAGCGTTCATAATAATTACCAGCTAGAAACCAGCACTAGGGAACGCGTAATTTGCCTAAGTGGACGGCAGGTTTTATCTGGAGCCTCCCGACGCTTAGATATAGGGTTCACGACCATGGTGACACCGGAGGCTAAACCGCAGTGCTCGGTTACCGCGTTGCCTTGGCCCTCGACCGATCTAGCGCCGGTCATGGCCCTGCACGGAGCAAACTCTAAAACGCTCGGACCCTTCCCGGTGGGGGCATTTGAAGAATATGCCCAAAAGCGACAGATATTAGTGGCATGGAGCCCCTGCGGCGATGTTCTCGGGTATCTCCTGTACCGGATTTCAAGACAACGGGCGTCAATCGTGCACTTATGCGTCGATCCCGCGCACCGTGCCGGTGGCATCGCGCAGCGTCTCGTTGACGCGCTTAAGATAATCACCAAGCACTTAACGGGCGTCGGCCTGCGTTGCCGCCAGGACAATTACGCCAAACTGCTGTGGCCGAGAATGGGTTTTGCGGCCATGGGCAGAAAGCCAGGCCGAGGACGTGATGGCCACGAGTTGACCTTTTGGTGGTTCGATCACGGTCACCCCGATCTGCTCAGCAATAAACCTACGGAAGATCGACGTAGCTGCGTTGTCATCGACGCAAATGTTTTTTTCGATCTCAAAGGGAGCGAGGGGCGTAAGGGGGAAGAATCACAGGCCTTGCTCGCCGACTGGGTACAGGGTGCTATCGAGCTTCACGTCACGAAAGAAACACACAACGAAATCGAACGCGCGACAGACAAGAAAACTCACGCCGAGAGCCGCGCGCACGCAACTCGATACCCGACTCTCGCTACTGACGATAAGATTTTCCAGCGGATTTGCCAGGAACTGAAGCCCTTGTTCCCCAACAAAAGCAATCTTCGAGACAGCGCGGATCTCCGGCAGATTGCCTATGCGATCGCCGGCGGAGCTTTGTTTTTCGCGACCCGAGACGAGACACTGATAAGTCGCTGCGACTCTCTCTACGATACCTATGGCATACACGTCTTGGCACCGGGAGAACTCATCCGGCGGTTAGACATGTTGGAGCGGGAGGAGGAATACCGCCCCGCTCGCGTTCATGGGTCCCGATTAAGGACTTGCGCGCTGACAGCGGAGCACTTGGACGACACAGTTAAGGCGTTCGTAAGATGCACAACGGAAAAACAAAACGAGTTCCGACGAGAAGTGCTTCACTGGGTTGGGCGACCGCGTAGCGCCCAAACAAATCTCCTCGCCGATAGCGACGGTAAACCGGTTCTACTCACGGTCCTCGACCAGGAATCGCCCGGGGTGCTGGCCGTACCCTTGTTGCGAACTACTCGCCATCCGCTTTCGGGAACCTTGCTCCGTAGCTTTCTTCGGTCAGCCCTCGACCTTGCAAATAAAGACAAGCGGCTGCTTGTTTCCATACCCGACGTAGCGGTCGACGATCCGACGCGTGCAGCATTGAGAGAGTTCGCTTTCAGTTTGGAAAACGAGAAATGGGTGAAAATCACCAAGCGTACCTTGGGCGATTTCGAATCGCTACATGCTTTAGTTGGTGCGGCGGCGACGCTTGGTTTGGGTAAACAGATAGTGGAAAGTGCCCGGCAGGCGGTCGATGCCGCCAAAGCAAACGGGGGTGCCGAGAGAACTGCGGTACTCGAATCTTTTTTCTGGCCCGCCAAACTGCTTACGGACTCTTTGCCCGTATTTATTATCCCGATTCGCGCTGAGTGGGCACAGCATTTTTTCGACGAGCAACTAGGTTCGGAATTGCTTTTCGGCCTTCGGGAGGAACTGCACTTAGGTGTGGAAGGAGTGTACTACCGTTCTCCCAAGCAATCGCACCTTAGCGCCCCCGCCCGCATTTTATGGTATGTAAGCCAAGGGCACGCGAAAAGGGGGTCAAAGAGTATCAAGGCTTGCTCTCGTCTTGACAGCATTGAGATCGGAGACGCCGAAGAGATATATCGCCGTTATCGACGCTTGGGGGTTTACACTCGGCGCGATGTCCTTAACGCAGTTAAAGGTAAACCAAGCCGTGATCTCATGGCTCTGCGGTTTTCGATGACTGAACGCTTCACTACCCCGGTAAATGTCCCCAAACTTGACCCTTTGGGTCTGCGGGGTCCTTTCATGTCGCCGCGGCGAATATCGGCAGAACAGTTTGCATCCATCTACTCAATCGGATTTGATATGGCCCCATGACAAACCGGAATGCGCTGTTTCTTTCGATCCGTCCCCGCTTCGCCGCTCAAATTTTTGCTGGTACTAAAACCGTGGAGTTACGCCGGGTACGTACGCGAATTGAAGAAGGAGGGCTCGTTATTGTCTACGCGTCGGGAGACACCAAAGCACTGCTGGGAGCCTTTCAGGCGGAGAAGGTAGTTGCGTCCACTCCGAGCGCCATATGGCGCCGGTATGGCAATAAAACGGGTCTTACCAAAAGGGAATTCGACGGGTATTACTCCGGTAGCGATACTGCGTTCGCAATTGAAATTGCTTATGCATGGCAACTCGCCGTTCCAGTCTGCCTTCACACACTCAGGAAGAAACGAGAAGGGTTCCGACCACCCCAAAGCTATCACTACTTGGATACTGACACGGTATTGGACATCGGAGGAAGTGCTTTGCTCGGGGAGAAATCCCGCCGCTCACCTCGTTCGGCGGCAAGTCCTTCGCCCCGGAAGTCCTACAAGTCGCCTCGTGGCATGGCCGCAAGAATGATCACTTTCGAGCTTGGTTGCGCCAAGGAATAGCGGTGCAACTGTGGCTAGAGAAAGGTCAAAACCGCTCGACTTTGGCCGTCTTTGGTGCCAACCTGCTGCCAAGAATCTGGCAATAATTGGCACCAGATGATCTCTTGGTGGCACAACTCCTCCCAGTTATGAGAGGTAAGCCCCTTCGGGAAGGGGAGCGGGTGACGAGACTCGAACTCGCGAGTCGGTCTGAGCCCTCTTTCGATTTATAAGTTATTCATAATGAACGTAGGTGAACGTCATGGACAACGGCGGACATTCTCACTATTATTCTCACTTTGAAGAGACTCGAACTAATTTAGGAGAACACATGGCAAGCCTTTGGAAACGCAACAATAGTCCGTACTGGGTGTGTTGTTTTACGGGCCCTGACGGAAGTCAGCTAAAGAAAAGCACGAAGGAATCGAATCGAGGAAAAGCCCTAGCCGTTTGTGTCGAAATTGAGCGCGCTTCACGACTCGGTCGCCAAGGACAACTGACTGAGGTTCAAGCACGGAAGGTTATTAGCGACATCTATCAGCGTAGTACCGAGGAAAGTCTTCCGTTTGAAGATACCGCTACCTATCTGCTTGAATGGGTGAGTTCCAAAGCAGTCACCCGTGCGCCAGGTACAGCTATCCGATACAAACGTATCGTCGAAGAGTTTCTTACGTTTTTGGATAAGCGAGCAAGTGGGCCACTCTCTGGTATCGTGCCGCGGGACATTACTCGATTCCGGGACGACCAACGACGCCAAGGCAAGAGTGCCGCCAGCGCGAACATGGCCGTTAAAACACTGCGGGTACCCTTCGCGGTAGCGCGGCGGCACGGACTTATCCTGAGCAGTCCAGCGGAGGCTGTTGAGCTGCTGCCGCCCGACAGCGAAGTCCGGGAGACCTTCAGCCTCGAGCAACTAACCGCTCTTCTCGCCACGAAGAATATCGAATGGAAAGGAATGATCTTGTTCGGAGCATACTGTGGCCTGCGCATCGGCGACGCATCTCAACTTACCTGGGCCAACATCGATCTCACAAAGCGTCTCCTGATCTTTCATCCTCAGAAGGTTCAACGATCCAAGCAAAAGAAAGCTCACGAAGTCCCCCTCCACCCTTCGCTGGAAAAATACCTTCAGGATCTGCCCGGATTGAAAACGCCCAAGGCCCCTATCTTCCCTACCCTCAAGCAAAAGAAGGTCAGCGGTGTAGGTGGCCTATCTCTGCACTTTCGCAAAGTCATGGTGGCGACTGGAGTGGCCGAAGATGAGAAGGGCGAAAAGAAGGCCGGAAAGGGGCGACGGTTCTTCGCCCACAGCTTCCACAGCCTTCGCCACACTTTTGTCAGCCTGCTCGCCAACCAAAACGTCTCACGCGAATTGCGCATGAAGCTCGCCGGTCACACCAGCGATGCTCACGACCGATACACCCACCATGAGATCGAGAATCTCCGGAAATCCATCGAAACCATACCCTCAATTTGATCCCGACCAGTCGCAGGTTCGATCCATACTTTCGGCGCCAAAGCTCCTTCAAGAAGGCCTTCGCGGAGTTAGTCGCACCATCGAAGCTACCAAATGAAAAGGAAAAATCTAAAACGACGATCAAAACCGAAAACGGTTTTATTGGCTCCTGAGTCCTGGTTTAAGCAAGAGGCCGAGCATATAAAGTTAATTCAGGACACGGAACTTTCTTTGCGTGATAAATCTCCTGCCGCCTTCAAGCTTCACGCGTTTTATGACGCTCGTGGCCTGGAAATCCAAAGGCTCACAAAACTCCGACCTCCGGATTACCTGTCTGTTCGAGCGTTAACTCAAGACGAGTGGTGCTTTGAAAGTGTTGAAAACGAGGATTGCCAAGAATGCTTGGAGTACGAAATGTCACGCGAGGTCTCTTTATGGAGAACAATGGTCTACAACTATCGACAGGTCGATCAACACAGACCGGATAGTGTGCTCAATCTAATCTTGTTTTTCTCGCATCTTTTAGAGCTTAAAAGTTATCCGGATTGGCCCACAAAGCCATGGTCAGCCCAGAAACACCGACGTCAAAAGAGTCCTGTATCGGACTACACTTCACTTTTTGCAGATCTCGACGTCCTAGCTGGCGTAGAACCGTCCTTACAGCAAAGGGCCGAATTAAGAGTTAAATACGGCCGCCCTCTCTTACATAGCTATCTGCAAATCGATCTTTCCCAACCAACGGCACTCCTCGAACGTCAGTTCTCAAGTTGGCTCAAGTCTCAGAGGAAACTCCATCCCGTGAAAATCATTGAAACTAGGGGAACTAACTCAGCGAAAGCCACTCTTCGCGCATTAGGTGTTTACCGCCTCCTCAGAGTAGTAAGTCAACCAAAAGCACAAATTTTTCTTCAGGAAAAAGGGATTGATGAATATCGGCGAGACTCATCGCTCATACATGCTGCGGACAGAGCAAAGTTCGCAATCGCTCGATTTGCTCTTGCTAATGTGCCTCCTCGAGATCCAACTATCGTGACTCGCCTTAATTCAAAGGGAGCTGTCGGTTGATTTGAGGTCGAAATTACCTCTTAGCTTATTGTCGGGAAGAATCTTCTTTTTGCCGACAATTTCACCCAAGAAAACGCGGTATCATTTACCGCATGAAATCACTGACGATCTCTGGGGTTCAGTTGGGGAGTGTCACCCAATGTGAGCCAGAATTTATTGACGTACAAAATGCAACCCGATTTTCGGGTATCGGACGGACGAGCCTCTATTCGTTAATTGGCCAAGGCAAGATTCGGACAATTAATCTTCGTAAACCAGGAGCGATTCGAGGACGGAGGCTTATCCATTTGGCCAGCCTTCGGGAGTACCTACTCAGCTACCAGGAAGGAACATAAGAGAGGTAAAACTGAACCAAGGGACTCGCTGTGAACCTGAATAAAAGCATTGCGCTCGCAGACTTTTCGTCTCATCAAGACGACCATGAGCAGGAAATTTCTGACATTCCATGCACTGGGCCTCCATCAAATCTGAAGCAGAACAGTGTATTCGTCGTGGACGGAGATTTGATCAAAGACATCTGGTCCAAGAGAAAAGCGCAGCAGGTGTATCAGCATCTCAGCAATGACAACGCTTACTACGTAATGGGATTTCGTAACGAAGAAGGGAATATCATCTATCGTCGGGCGAAAACAAAATCAATTGAGGATGCTATTTCCTGGTCAATCAGCACAGCATTCGGCACAGCCAAAAGTCCATTTACAGTTGCCTTCTACGCCAATAATGATGCTGGAAAGTCGCGTTGGGGCGGCTTGGACTTCGACTGCCACGACGGTGCGTCTGCGGACAGAGCGTACCTATGGTCAAGAGACGCCTTCAGGTTACTCGTGAACGAACCTGGCATGTCCGTAATCTGGGAGTATTCAGGTCGCGGTTATCATTGTTGGGCCGTCTGCATACATTTTCGTCCGGTTCAACAGTGGATTGCATTTCTCAAACAAATAGCCTTCAGAATTGGCGCTGAGATAGGCGAAGGTAAATGCGAAATTTTTCCAGCGGATACCATTGCCAGACAGTATGGACACGCGTTACGCGCTCCCGGATCTTGGAACCCAAAAACCGGCACTCCCTCGAGAATTTTCTTCGATAACCTTGATCCTCTGCTTGAGTCAACCGTACCGCAGGTTAACGCTAAGGCTTCGAGAAGGCGCCGCAGAGCGTCGTTGTTGCCAAATGAGTTACATCAACAGTTGCACGATAAGATAGAACAAGTGTTCTCTATACTCCGTGAGGAATCCTCAGAATACATGATTCAGGCCCCAGCGACCCGACATCAAAAGCTAAAGAACCTAATTGGCAAAGCGTTCTGGTATGTAGGTCAACAAACGGCCCGCATACTTGTTGCGCACCAGTATGACACCAAGCTTGTATCGACTGAGGCAAACAGAGATGACCACTTGCACGAATTTGAGAACCTCTGGAAAGGGATGGTAGACCTCTTCATACGGGAGCTCCCGCCCAACATAAAGGCCTCATACGATGCGCTTGCCACAGAAAACGAACGAGACGCGTTTAGAATTATCCGAAGTTTTGCCCATGGTGCAAATAGTGATAACAAACCCGATTTTCCCATTGCAGTCGAAAACTTGGGAAAGCGACTCGGGATCACTTACCCAGGTGCCAGCAAGATACGCCAAAAACTTACTGGGCTTGGCGTCATTCACTTATCCCAACCTCACATTCCTAATTCAAAAGCCGCGACATACGTTTGGCCAATGGAGCGAGCATGAACAAAAAACGCACTGATGGCCCTAATAGGCACCACAGGCTTGTTTGCTGGTACTTAGTTTATCGGATCAACCTCGAGACCAACCTACAAGCAGAGGACGAAACTGCAGCATGTGTTCATTGCCACCTCGATCCATTGGAATGGAATTTAGTGAAGGCGCAGTGGCCTCGCATTTGGGAAAAGGTGCTGGCCAAGCGTCAACGACGTTTAGATTGGCACCTGAAACACGGGACTGTTCCCGATGGCTGGACCCCTCCCGATCCCAAGGATCGACGATCAGCCAATAGGCCAATCGCGGCCTATCTTGCGCTTCGAGGAATGACCATCGACGAGTTTGATGCCAGAAACGCCTGGCTATCTGGAAGATCCAAAACTGGAGGACATAAACGTCCGTGGGGGCCAAATTGAACGAGTTTGCGCATGGCGGGAAGAGCAGTAAATGCTTTCCTGCAATGAGATGCGATGTGAACAATTCTACATTTTCGCGTGTATAAATTCCAGAGATGTCATTAAGTCCATAGATAATAAGCGGCGAATCATGTTGCAACTCACTGTAAGCGAAGCAATTGCAGTTGAAAGGAGTGAAATACGGCGGTGCTTTTTCTCGAATTTTACCCAATATAAACCGATGGTCGCGCGTGTGCGGGCGCGCACGCGAAGCAATTCGTAAGTGTCGATGATCCACGAGGGTTAGAAGCCACCTGTTCAAATAAAGGGGATGATTTCGTCTCCTCTGACGTCCTGCTCAAAACGACCGTCTCATAAAACGGACATTTTCTGTGACGACTGGTTTCCGGTTTGCGGGCCCATCCGTATTGTCTAAAAGTGAAGGTCGTCATTTATGCCCGTGTATCCACAGACGAGCAAACCGTGGAGCAGCAAATTGAATCGCTCCGCGAAGACTGTCGACGGTATGGCTGGGATATTGTCGCAGAGATCGCAGATACCATATCCGGGGGCACGTTCTCTCGGAAGGGGCTGGATCAACTTATGGCCCTAGTGCGCCGCAAGAAGATCGATTTGATCATCTGCCATAAACTGGATCGCCTGGGTCGGTCGTTGCCTCACCTGGCGCAAATGATCGGCGAATTTGAATCCCATGGCATCGGGTTGTTTATTCCTGGCCAGGGAATCGACACGCGAACCAATAATCCGACCGGAAGGCTCCAAATGCATCTGTTAATGGCATTCGCCGATTTTGAACGGGCTCTCATCTCAGAACGGACGAAATTGAAGCTGCAGGCGCTCAAGAACGCAGGAGTCCGGCTCGGACGCCCTAAGTTGTCGTCGGAAGCTTTAAAGGGCGCTGTGGTCGCTTGCCGGCGTATCCAGGATCAAACTGGTCGATCGCCTAGCTGCCGTGCTTTGGCTCGTGAATTAAGTGTATCCATCGGAACCGCTCACCGCCGGCTGAGGTTGATCGCGAACAAAAAGGACCAAGAAACGAAATGATGAATATATTGCCCTCAGTCATCGTTTCGGAACATGTTGTAAATCTCATCGAATTTTTCTGCCTCAGACATACTGGCGATTTCGGCTTTCGATTTCGCTCTCATCTCTTCAAGTAGCTTTTGTGCGCGCTCCTCGAAGGCCGCTGATTTGATTTTCATGAGTTCTTCCACTCGATTCAGGGTTCTTGTAACTCGAATTTCACTGACCGGGACGTCCAAGGCGTTAAGTTTCGGCAGTCTTTCCGCTATAATCAACTCCGCAACGGTCTTCGCAAAGTCGTCGAAGGAAACAGGTCGAAAACCATCACTTGGAGTTTCGAGCATGAACACTAAAAGTTTGTGGCTATACTCTCGCGTGAAATGTCCATACCCGAAAGTTGCTTTTCCGTCTGGCATCAGAGCGATTGGCGCCAAGTCATCAGAAAGGAAAAACTTGGTTCCGTCCGGGAAGTTCTCAGCATTCATACGTTAAGAACATACTGTCGAGGAGGGGGTTCGGAAACTGGAGTTGCAGAGAATCGGCCGAAGTTGATCCCGGGGGGGGGTGATTCCCGTTTTCAATCGTCATCATCGGATTTGCCAACATCATATACATCTGTGGGAACTCCTCCCGCCCGAGCTTTAGCGAGCCAATATTTAACAGAATCTGGATGAGTGGGAATACCGAGGCCAAAACAACCCCATTTAGCATTAAATGCTTCCAGTTCCGCACGGTCCTCGTCAGAGATGGGATAGGCATCTGCTGCTAGTCTCACCTTGAACGCAATCGATTCGGCAATTACGTTGTCGAACTCGGCGAAAGCAACGGAATGGAGTCCTTCCTCACTTTTAAACCTATCTATCTCCGCAGCCGAATCACTCAGTTCGGTAGGATTCCCTTCTGAGCAAATGTATGCCTTGCCGTCAGGATACAATGCGATGGGCACGTCAAATCCAGTGACGAAAAATTGAGTCCCCTCGGGAAAATCCTCGAATCTCATACTAGACAATACGGTTGAGAAGAGAGGCCGGAAACCGGAATCGCGAGAATTTTGATAGGATAATGACTCTCGACCCCCGTGGCAGGGGATCCCGCTTTTTTGACGATCTAAGCGAAGGCATTTCTGTAATAGAAATATTCATAGATTAGAGTTCCCGGCTAAACCGTAGCTAACGTTCAAACTTGCGTGCTGGGGGGCATTCATATTCTTCATAATCGGGTTTTGAGGCTAAATATTCCCGGCTCTGTCTTCCGTCAAATCGAGCCCACTTTCGCGTCCAGAGCCACTCGATGATTAACCAGGCTGCCTCAACAGGATCGGACTGCTTTTCAACCATCTCCACCCATTCGCAATTTGTATATTCTTCAAACCCCTCTTCCTCTGGCTGCATAAGGAATTCCAATATGTTTTCGGGAGTTATCTCAGGTTTGAATAGCTCGGGCACCGACGCAGCCTGAGTATAGCTCGGATCAATGTCCTCGTAATTATCCCTTATGAATCTAATCGCATCTATGACGGTCATACTAAATGATCCCAGAGCTACTGCTAAATGAACTTGGATTCATTTGCGCAGGCCGGTAAGTCGGTCGAACGTTACTATCCGGTCGAGTGTGTGATCTTCAATGAAGACGTAGCGTTGGGTTGCGAAAAACAGAAGTAGCCCTGTGAGCACAAATGCAAGACCGCCCACAAGGAGCAGCTTTTTTTCAAAACTCACGGAAGGCGCCGAGTCGTCTTTCATTATAAAGGCTCGAACAGCGGAAATAACTAGGCATACTAAATAAACCCACGCTTCCCATGGAACCCCTTCCGAACCAGCGATAATTGGGACTAGGGCGACCAGAAGAAGCGTTAAAGTGATCGTTGCCCAAACGATACCCATGGGGCCGATCAAGAACTCCTTGTAACATTGAAGGAGTGGAAAGGCGGATAATCCAAGAACGAAAATAATGTGTTCGATATTCATCCTGGTTAGCTGCGCCTAGTGGTATTGAACATTGTAGCTTGTTCCATCAGAACCTTGGACCGTGGCACCTGTCACATGAGGATGAGCAGCAGATATTCGATCCAGTTCGTCCTGCTTAGCGATTGGATCTCCATACATGGCCGCTTTTTGCTCATAAACCATTTTGTCTTCGTAGGGCATCGGGGCCCATCGAGACTGTGCGGCCAACTCAGCTTCCGCCTCCGTCATGCCCGCGAAACTGCCTCCTTGAAGCCGTTGAGGTCCACTACCCTGCAGCTTTTCATAACCCTTACTTTGACTCTTGAGTTCATAGAAAAATACGTGAAACCCCGCAATGCTTGGCTGCTGTTTCTGGTTGGGTGACGTGGCAGTCGTATCATGGGTAGAAGCGGCAATATTGAGCCTCTTCCGTAACCCGGCATTCTCTTCCTGAAGCTTGGCTATTTGAGCCAGATACTGTTGCTCCCGCGCGAAGAAGGCCCCTTTTTCGGGATCATAGCCGAATTCTTTCTGTATCTCGGGCGATAGCGAAGTGAAAGCAATCTTAGCGCCTCCGTCTGCATAGAGTATTGAAATGCCATCTGGCTCAATCACTGCCAATTTAGCTGCGGTATACGTTTTGCCGTCGGTGGTGGTAATGGTGCCCAAGTCCTGGCCACTTTTGGGAGGTTCTCCCTGAACAGCAGCCACAGCAGTTCCGAAAAAAAATACGGCGAAGCAAAGAAGTTTCATATTATACCAGTACGGAGCGGGAGTAATTTCGGAAACCGGTTTTTTGGGAATTTCATTTGTAAATTCGACCGTTTGCTCAGGTCCGACCCATTTTGCGACCATCCTCAACACATAGACCGTGGAAATTGGGAGACAAGGAGAAAGCGCAGCGCACTGCGCCTAACCGCTATGCCGAAAAGCGATAGTTTCCGGGTGACACCTAAAGCGTTTGGACAAAACGTCTATCGTTTAAGAATGGCGAAAAAACTCACTCAAGCAGTGTTGGCAGACAGAGCTAGCATTAGTCGAAGGCACTTACAGATGATTGAAGCTGGCAGGGTCAACCCTACGATTGCGATGGTTGGAAAGCTGGGGACTATTTTCAGATGTAGTTGGGACGATCTGTTGGGGCCACTGAGATAGGTGGACCATCGCCTGTATTCAGACATTCAGGCCTTTGCAGGCTGCGATCCGCTGCAAAAAGATAATTTGGTTTTCGACACCAATTTCCTGCCACTCTGGCTTGCACACTAACTGAAGACGCTCGCCCAAGCGAATCAATAAGCCCCAGCCAGTGGGGACTTCGTGAACTCGTATAACCTCCTCTTCAACGACAAGATAGTGCAAGTTCGCAATGTGATAGGAAAAGAGGCGATCAAATTTGGTTCCGTGCAATATGCCTCGCTTTGTCATGATAATGTTCTTCACGAGCTTCCGGTAACCTTCATGCCGATACTCAGGCAAACGGTAATTGTCGAATTCAGGGAACAGTGTTTCCCCCTTAGCTAGGTGAGGAAGATGTACCTGGAGTAGAGTTTCCAACTTGCCCTTACGTTCTTCGAGCGCCCTTAGCTTTTGTGAAAGCATTTGCCGGCGCTTATTGTCACGGATCAGGTCGCCGCGTACCTGTTTGCATTCAAAGACGGCGGCAACTTTAAGGACAGATTTAATGCTGACAACGGGGACGCGCGAAGGAACCTTACGCGTCGGAGTGCCCGTGGCGACGTCCACTCGAAATTTTCGATGAGGAAAGGAGACTTCGGGGGCTGCAATGCACATTCCCTGCTCGCGCGCCCATGCCATTGCCAATGATTTCAGGCTCGCGTGTTTAAGTGTCTCTCCGCGTTTCGAGGGAATGACGGGCTCGAGGCTGTCGTTTGCCATTGTCATCCCTGCTTCGGTACACTGTCCTCGGCCAAGGCCACTTCAAGCGCGGCAACGATGGTCCAGGGAGCGCAACCCTCCAAGCGGTTGTTCACGTAAATGTACCTTCGGCGTGCCTTCCCCAAGGCCGACCGGCTCAGTAGCTTCGACAGAGAAAGCCGTGCCTCTCTGTTGGGTTCTTTGATTTCTGTGTAAGGGGAGAAAGCTTCCACCGCTTGGTTGTAGCTTCTGCCAGGCTTAAGTAGGAATCGGGCCGAGCAAAAGTCTGCCGTTTCGATTCCGACGATTGCCATTTGCTCGTCAACCGGAGGCATTTGCGTCCAACTGTTGAGCGTATGCGCGACTCGATTCAGGCTTAAGGCTTCAAAATACCGGGGATGGAGAAAACTCTCATTCCTGATCTCAACCGAATAATCCCATCCCTTGGGAAGCTTATGCAGAAAATCATCCAGGTAGGCCACGAATTGCCTTCCTCGTTCCCAATCGTCTGCCCGGAATTGCGAAAACTCAAAGAATAGGGTTCCAATCTGCTCGCGGTAAGGAACCAATGGGGTGAGAAAACTCGCGACGAACAAATCAACATCGAGAAAGTGCTCATTGAGTTGGCCGGCACGCTTTCCATACCTCGGCAAGTTAGGAAACTTCTTCACCGTGATGTCTTCCGTCACTTTGATCGACATTCGAAAGTCGGATGGAACCTGCGAGAAATAACCGTCCAAGAGTTTCGCTGTTGGGAACTGGTAAAAGCCAGCATCCAGGCAAACCGTTTTGAAAGTCTGGGCGTATTCCGCCAGGCAGGTGCGCTGGAAGCGTTCCTTTTGTAGCTTCGGCGGGCTGCCCTTGAAGTAGCGAAGGTACTTCTCGGGCGAATAGATCAGGCCGAGCCAACCTTCATATTTCCAGGAGGAAGTGCCGATGTAGATGCCTTCTGTTGCCAGCTCGGCTATTCGATTTCTGAGTAGCTCTTTTGGGAATGTCTCCATAACCACTAAAAAAAAACCGGTTTTTCGAATGTCCAATCAAATGGTCCCTTAAAATAGTCCGAGTAATATCGAGAATTAAATGTTAAGCGGGCTGCGCGTCTTGCTCCTTTTTCAAGTCCCTCCCACCACTTTGGAATGATAACGAAGTGCTCTGAATAGGCTAAGGCAAACCGACAGAGGGCAGCTGAAAGCTGAACTTGAGGTGTGTCACGAATGGACTCGAGCAGCTGCTGTAGAAGCGCAGACGTTTTAGGTCCAGCGATTAACACAAGGGGTAATCCACTTTCAATAGTTATTGTTAGAGAAATCCAATTTTCAAGTCTCGAGGATTTTCGATTAGGTATTGGACGTCCAAGTAAGTCACGAGGGGGAAACAAATTGGTAGTTGCTAATACGCCTGGAACTCCACTACCTCTCATCCAGCATCCAGATAAAGCTCCATAGCTTTGAGTTTTTATTGACTCATCTAACCAAGGCTTTCCCATATTGATTTCGCTCAAGTCCAATTCGTTCATCGCATCAAGATTGCGAATGTAATTAACTTGGTCGGCTAGGTTTAGTCGTTCAAATTCTGTAATCATCTTCTTGAAAAAAGACTTAGAAACCAAACGTACATAGTAGTCTTTGCACAAAGCGCGATAATGGTAGAGAAACACTTGTTCAGGATTTCCAATGAACGGGACCGTTTCAATTGGTCTAAATATTGAATTATCGTGGCCGGTACAAAATCCGGTAAAGGTTGTCGCCCTATTCACGCCCAAAAGTTTAAAGTCGGTCAATCCTTCACTTCGCTCAGCTCTAGGGTTGGGGAAATATACCTTACCGTCTTTGGCGTAAACACGTAACTGAGCTTCTTGTATCGCGTGCGCATGGATAATTCGTCCTGAACACGGAGTTACCTTTTCTAGGAAACATAGACGAGGAAACGATGTAATGAAATGTCGATGAATTGCTCCCTCGATAGATGGAGCAAGTCTCGAGCGTTCTTCGTCACTCCTCTTTTGGGTTCCATAAACTCGTCGAAATGTTGTATTACGATTATAAGTAGAGTCTAAGTAGTGAAACTTTTGAAGTATCTTGCGGATAGGTACGAATCCTTGAACGAACACATCTTCCTCTCCTTGACTTCCAATCAACAGAGGTTTGTCGACATTGAGCGTTTGTCTCTGATCGGCAAAAAATGAAAAGAGATGGTTGAGTTCACCTTTCTTCGCCCATCGCTCAATCCGGCGATGCTCTTTCCCCGACAATTTGTGCGCCATAAGCTGTATTCAGTTGAAAACCGTGTGCCGAGATTTTTATTTGCTTATTATCGGAGAGAGAATCCTGTTAGGGAAAGAGACTTCAGCCTAGTGGAACTGATACCTTAAGAACACGCAAAGTATAACCCCTACGATTTGCAAACGGCTCAACGAATCCTTCCAGCGCTATAACAGGAGATTTGATCGTCTCCATACCAAAGAACTTGTAGACCGCCGCGAAAAGCTCGGTCTCCACAAACCCGGTATAATCGCAGAGGGAAACAAATTTCATGGGTTGGCCGTCCTCCTGGTGGGCAACACGATCAGCGAAAGTCAGGCCACAGATTGTGACTCGCTCACCAAAGTGTTTATCGAGATCGGCTATTCGGCAATATCTGTCCCATGCAATCGAGGGAAAGAGATCGAGAGGATGGCCGCTCACCGTGAATCCGAATAGTTCGTGCTCATCTTTCAGGTAATCCAGAAGCGTCGGTTCTGTCAATGGTGCTGTCGGCACTTGAAGCGGACGATCCGCCGAAGTAAAAAGCATTCCCTGTCCACCGTCATGGGGCCAATCTGCCAATTGTTGCAGATGCCAAAATTGAGTGGTACGGGGCAGGCCGAAACTATCGAACGCGCCTGCCCTAATGAGATTTTGTCCCTCGACTTTGGTCGGAACCACCCGCTGATAAAAATCGGCCAGGGACACGAAGGGACACCTTTGTAGCTCCTTTTCGATGCGTTCCTCTGTGTCATCTGCGAGTTCTTTTACCTTCCAAAGGGGCACGCGGAGGAACGCCTGGCCGTCTCGGTATTCGGGATAGAAGTAGCGGCGTGAGGCATTCACATCCGGGGAAAGAAAGCCGACCCCCAACCGACGCACTTCCAAGGTGTAAGCGAGCGGATGGTAGAAGCCCTTTTCATTGGTGAGCACCGCGCTGAGAAATTCCGCAGGATGATAGCGTTTCAACCAGGCCGCTTGGTATGCCTCCACTCCATAAGCGGTACTATGTGCCCTGCAAAAGGCATATCCGTGGAATCCGTACAGCAATCCCCAAACCGCCTCGATTTCCAGTTGTGTGCGCTCTTTACGAACAGCGTATTTCCAAAACTCGAGACGCATCTTTTCGATCTCGGTCACCTTTTCCTTCACAAGCGCACGACGCAGCATGTCCGCCCTACCTGCTGGCATGTCGGCAAACGCTTCGCAGATTTGAAGGATATGCTCCTCATAGGCCACAACACCAAAAGTCGACTTCAACACCTTCTCGAGTGAGGGGTGAGTGTAATCAATTTCCTGAAGCCCTTGGGCACGCAGAGCAAAGTCACTCTTGCGGTTCATATTCGCCGCCCCTGGCCGAATTACTGAAACAATCGCAATCAGCACGTCGATGTCCTGGACGTTGCACATCTTTTCCAGCGTAATCATGGCTGGCGATTCAATGTGATGAACGCCCCTAGCGTTGCCCGTGGCAATCATGTCCCAGACCGCGGGATCTTCCCAAGGCTCCAAGGTTTCCAGATCAACTGCGATGCCTCGCTCGGCCAACATTGCCTTGGTGTCGCGCATAACAGCCAGGCCGCCTTGGGCGAGAATGTCGAGTTTGACCAAGCCGACCGCTTCAACACTATCCATGTCGAAATGGGTGGTCGGGTAACCTTTCGCGCTTGTGAAGGTAGGACTGTGCTCACGGATAGCGTCACATGAAAGAACCATCCCGCACGGGTGCATCTTCGGATACCGGGGGAAGCCATCCAGCATTGCGGCCAGAGTCACCGCCGTCTTTACAGGCTCTTGAGCAAAATCATCGCCTTGGCTTTCCACGCAGTCAGCGACGGCCTGGGCTATATAGCTGGCGTTAACGTTTGGTATTTGTTCCGTCAAACGACGGACCTGAAAATCCGAAAGTCCTAATACCTTGCCGATTTCTGCCAAAGCAGATCGGGCCTGAAAAGTTGAAAAACCACCCACCACTGAGGCGTATGTGGTTCCGAAACGACGAAAGATCAGATCAACGACGTCGTCTTTCCGATCGTGAGGAAAATCGAGGTCAATGTCCGGAAGCTTGTTAAGGGCCATCCGGTCGCGATTAAGAAAACGCCGAAAGTAGAGATCGAATCGGACCGGGCAAACGCCGCTGATTCCCAGACAATAGCAGACGAGCGAATCCGCTGCGCTTCCTCTAGTGATCCATTCGATGCGTGCCCGCTTACATTCCTGGAGCAGATCCCAGACGGTCAGGAAATACTCCTCATAACCAACCTCGGCGATGATGGTCAACTCCTCCTCTAATTGACGAGCATGCTTGTCTTGGCGTTGTCCATACCGACGCTGCAGGCCTTCCGTGGCAAGCCTGCGAAGCATCTGGTGCGGTGTACTGCCATCGTCTGGTCGATATGCGGGAAAACGCAGCTTACCGATCTCGAAACGGAAATCGCAGGCTTCGATTAACTGTTCCATGGCTCTGGTGTCTGTCGGCCATTCGCTTTTGATCGGGAAATGAAAGGAACCACCACGCTTTTCTGGATGCGGCTCGGCCAGGAGAGTTCTTGTGCGGATGCTCTGTACGATTTGATAGCCCAGCTTCTCCTTAGGAATTCGATACCGAATGGCTGGAAAAGTGGTGTTAGGCAACAGCCGCAATCCGGCACGATATTCGGATAGTACAGTTGCGGTGAGTTTGGGTTGCGAGAGCAGAAAGCACAGGTTGCGGTAGCCGTCGGCATTTTCGACATAGGCCAAATGCTGGACACCGCTCACGACTAATTCAGCCCCGAGAATCGATTTGATTCCTGCAGCGACCGCAGCCTGGTAAAAGGGAATTGCTCCATGCAGGTTGGGATCTGTTATTGCCACCGCCTTGGCGCCAGTCTCAACTGCCAGCCGGACGATCTCCTCGGGCGACAAGAGCGAGTCACCAAACGAGTAATAGCTCTTACAATTCAGTGGATGGAAAACAGGGGCGGGTTTGCGAACTGCTGCCACCGATGTAGTAGTGCGACGGTCAGCGGCGCGGTCCAAATCGTTTCGCGGTTTGCCTTCCCTCCTTTTCAGCCAAAGTTCAGGCCCGCGCATGACCGCATTGGTGCCATAACGTGCCCGAAGTTCATCAACTGCTTCCGCTAGTCCCTTTTTTTGCTGATAGGTGTTGGTGGCTGTCGTTAGAGCCAATTCTTGCCGGAAGACACCGCTGTAAATGTTACTCAGCTTTAAGGAGACCAGTCGCAGGCTCACTCGTCGCTCCCAAGCCTTGGTGACAAGACCTGCGATGATTGAATAAATATCGGTCTCAATGTCGGTCGGCTCTTCCAAACTTCGACTGCGCATTGATTCGCCGAAATCATTGTATCTAAGTTTAACCGTTACCGTGCGGATGGTCTTATCGTCGGCACGTACCTTGGTCATGAGCCGATCGGCCATGCCGTGTAACGTGGCCAGGACAAAAGCTTCATCAGTCACGTCCTCCCCGAAGGTTTCCTGCGTACCGTAGCTTTGGGCGTCAGGCGAATCCGGAACAATGGGGCGATCATCAATTCCTTGAGCAAATTTCCAGAGTTGGGGAGCATAGCCCCCGACGAAATAGGAGAGGAGTTCTGGCGAGGTCAGGGCGATTTGCTCAACCCACTTCAGCCCGGCCGCATCCAGTGTTTTACCTGCTTTTGGGCCAATGCTCGGCAACCAGCGATTCGGTAGCGGCGCGAGAAACTTTCCTTCCGTGCCGTCTGGCACTTCGATGAAGCACCCGGGCTTTTTGAGCTTGGACGCGACTTGGCTAACCAATTTGTTACTGCCAATGCCAAAGGAGGCCGAGAGCCTCAATGACTGCGCTACCGCAGTTCGGATCGTGTCGGCGATTTCCCGCGTCGGTTTCTTCGTCTGGGATCGGAGATCGAAGTAGCCTTCGTCAATGCTGCCAATCTCCACCTCGGGAGTGAAATCGTACGCATAGCTGAACATCATTTTGGAAAAATGCTCATACTTGGAAAAGTCTCCAGGGATAACGATCAGTTTTGGGCAAATGCGCTTCGCCTGCGCCGTTGGCATTGGGGTGTAAACACCCAGCTTGCGGGCCTCGTAACTGGCCGAGGCGATGATTCCCCGTTTAATGCCACCGACAGCAACAGCTTTACCGCGAAGTCGTATATCTGCAGCCTGCTCGCATGAAGCGTAGAAAGCGTCGGCATCGAGGTGAATAATCACGGCACATCCTCATGTCTTGCGGAAAACGGCCACAACGACCCCTTGAATGACTAATTCCCGCGCGGGAATGATGTCAGGGTATTTCGGATGTTCCGCCCGCAAGAAAGGTATTCCGCGCCTCATGAAGTACCGCTTCAAAGTCGACTCACCATCAACCAGCGCGGCTACAACCGCACCGTCATGGGCGGGCTTTAATTCGAGAACAACTGTATCTCCATCTAGAATATGCGCTCCAATCATGGAATTGCCCCGTACTCGTAGGGCGAACATCCGAGCGGTGGGACTGATACCAATGGTCGAGAGATCGACCGCGATACATTCAGGTTCGATTTCTTCGCTTCTGGCGGGTAGCCCTGCAACAACTTCGCCACAAATGGAAATAGAAGTAAAATCCCTTTCGAGCATAAAGATCATTATATGGGCGTATAAGTGGCAGATACAACCAAAAACTTGATTCTGACTGAACCATTTGGCCTGCAATTGATTAACGATGTAAATGTTACTTACCTTGCACTGCCTTCGGCGGCCGTTACCATTTTTTGATCGCGTCGATTGATGCCAAATGAAATTCGAGCTGCTTACAAACGTTCTGAAGAAGCACGGCCTAAAAGGCCCAACATTTCGTGCACTTGAGCCTGATTCGCAAACATACGACATTCTTGCTCTCCAGCCAGGAGGGCGCATTGCGGTTAGCAAAACTTTTATAGGCCATGAAAATTATGTGGAGTCACATGCTAAACTGACTTCGTACCTCTCCTTAGCTATTGACCATGAACTTGATTTAGTGCTGTCTCCGGAATATTCCTTGCCTTGGAAGGTCTTCGGTGAATTTATTCAAAAACAAAGACTCCCAGCTTTAGGAAAACTCTGGGTATTGGGTTGTGAGTCAATCACACCTGAGGAACTAGAAGCGTTTGTTTTGGCCACCAAGACGATTGTGAAATGGATATATGAACCAGTGCCTCGAACTTCAGGGCATTTTCTGGATGTGCTCGCTTATGTTATGCAAGTTCCATCTCAGGACGGAACTCCTACGAATGTCATTTTGCTGCAATTTAAAACCCAAGCCATGGCCGATAAGAGCCAGGCGTTTGAGCGCAATAATCTGATAGTAGGAACAACGACTTATTTAATTAACAATGAAGACGACACTATCCGACTAATTTCCTGTATTTGCTCCGATGCCCTTGGATTTCAACCCCCCATTCAGCCCCCCTTTCGACTCGATCTACATCCTTATTTGGTATTTCACCCCCAGCTTAATATTGAGCCGAGAAATACTCAGATTCGAGCATATCGACAGCAAATGTTCGCGGGACAAACCAGCGAGCGCGAGGTCATCACTTTAAATTGGGCGCGAAACTTTGTCCTTGTTAAAGACGACAAGCACTTGAAAAGCGCATATGGAGGTTCAGCCATTTACTCTCAAGCGGACAATTTCAATCTCACGGACGAGCGAATCGAATCGAATCATGTAAAGGGGCTCTATTATTGCAACTGGAAGGATCAACGAACACATCTCTGTTATTTCAATTTTGACGAGCACGTATTCTATTTCCGCATGCCGAAGGTAAAGCAGTACGTAGCCGGACCTCTCCACAATCGAAGCGGACCCGAAATGATCTCCACTCTTGAGTGGGATCAGACCCACTCGGAATGGAAGGAATGCAAGGTCGCCATGGATGGCTACAAAGCCTTTTGCACCGGCTTCCAAGAAGAAAAATGCGATTACTATCTCGATAGTAAATATTCTGCTTTAGACAGAGAAAGACTAGTAGCAATTTCAACAGGCACGCTAATCCCCCAAAAGAGATGGTACCATATCAGTGATCTAGATTCTTACACAGCAGAGTCTGACGAACGATCGAAACGCTTCACTTTCACGCACGAAGAAACCAGAGAGTCTAAAGCATTTCGACGTAAATGCATGTTGCGATTTATAGCTCTCCAAAAAGAAATACTTGCCGAGCCTAATCTATTTCCTCCGCAGATCGAAGATCTACGTAACGATTGTGTACTAAAGCCTCCTCAAAAACTAACGGACTATCGCATAAACTTGACAAGCAAATCTGGGGCAGCACAGGGCGCTACTGTAATGTTTATTGGAGATGAACAGCAACGGGAGGCGAAGCAATTGCGAGACAGTCTGATGGCGAAATGGGGAGAAAACGAAAAAGATCCGGAAATGGGAACGCTTATCAGGCGAATTGTGGTTTGGTATCGAGAGAATTCCGCGATCAAGAGTGTGCATACTCCAACACCAATGATTGATGATACCCTAGAAACGCCTACAACGATAACGAGAGGAAATCCACATGAATAAGTCCTCTACGATCGAATTGTTGGAAAAATACTATTCTAACATCGAATATACTACCACCGATGTTGTTAGAGCTGAGAGAAAGTTTAACGAATCGATAATAGCTGTTTCGTACTTTGATTTTACTGATTCGCTATCAAATCCAACGTTTAACATTTCCAGCTACGTTCAAAAAACAATCGCGACAGATTTTTATAAGAATGAGGGGTCCCTACAATGGAATTACTATCTTTATTTTGTTCTCGAATCAGCGGCGTTTCAGCGGATTCGTGCCAAAGGTGTAGTCGATCGCATTGAAAAAGATCGGGCGTTTGCTAGAAAATTTGTTCGTGAACAAAAAATTCTCAACCACGAGCTCGCACTTCCAGTACTAAACGCTCTTAAGCCGGGTGGATCTGTTCGGGACCTTGCGTCCAAGTGGACAGAAGAGCTTGCCGAGGCATCCCTAGGAGCAATCGCTGAAGGAAATGAGGCTTACACGCGTGTCATCGATAACTACCTTTCTGCTGAAACGAGCAAAACGAGACAAAAACGTGTTTCGGAGCCTCGAACAAGCTCCGTAGCGAATGGAAAATTCATTACTGCCCTAAAGTTGGATACATATAGAGTGCACCCCGCTCAACGAGCTTTCGAATTCGGAACCGTTAACCTGTTTCGAGGTGTAAATGGGGCGGGCAAAACATCCTTGTTGGAAGCGATCGAGCTTTGCATTTGCGGGGCCAATCGTCGTAATGCAGACGCTAAAGAAATTGGATCTAAAATAGAGATCACTTTTGATGGAAGTTCAATCCCCGACATTTGTCCCAAGGGTCCACCCAATTTATACAGAGAAAGAGATGGCGCATGGTATGGCGGTTATTACCGCCACGGAAACCGACTCTATGATAATTTCGGACGGTTCAATTTCTTTAACTCCGACGCAGGTTTTGAGCTAACTTTGGCGAAAGACAGTGATTCGGTCGAAAACGCGGTTCAAGCCATGGTGTTGGGAGAATACGCAAATGGAATTCAAGAACGCATGCAAAAGTGTCAGACGAAATTCCTTGAAATAACTCGTGATAATGCTCGGCGTAAGTCTGCTTTTGAAAAAGAACTTAAGAGCGCGGTTGAAGGGCTCAATCAACTTAAAAAGGTGAAGGATACGCGTGAAGCCCTAACGAGCGAATTGCGACAAAAGGCAAAAGATTGCGGATGGCGACGATTGCCGTCACAGGTTGACTTTGAGAAATTGACGGTACTGCGAGAGACCGTGGCAGAAATAGAGGCTGGAGGTGAAAGCGATCTTAAGAGGTTGTCTTGGCTTTCCGAAGCTTCCATTTCATTTCTCCGACGGGCAGAAAAAAACATTACGGAGCAGCTACGACGTTTTCATTTATTAACAAAGCAGGACCAATCCGCTTCGACCGAGCTTGAGGACTTGAAAAAGCAACTCGATGGAAACAAAGTCCGCGTTCAAATTTTGGCGCGATTGACCCAATATGCATCAGATTCGTCTGCACAAACTTTGATTGGCCTGCGGGAACGTCGTTCGTCGTGCCAGACACGATTAACTCAACTAACGGAATGTGCCCGGCTGTTACAAGGCATTGATATTAATAATTATGGAGATATTGCCGGAACTTTTACACAAATTATCTCAGCTCTGAAGGTGGAGGTAGCGCAAAGAAAAAAAAGCACACAGAAAGAACAAGAGCGCATGGCAAGCCTTCAAGAACAACTTGGAGAGCTTCGCTCTCTCGTTCAAGACATCCGAGCCTCAGGCAGACATTTTTGCGCCATTGCGCCTGGCGCCGCTGAATGCCCTCTTTGCGGTAGTACAGATGACAACAAAACACTCTTAGCAAGAATCACCTCACTTAAGATTGGTACTGAATTGGAGCAATTATTGCGTGAGCTGAAATCCAAAATTACTCATGATTCGGGTGAACTCCTAAAGTTAGAGACGCGATTGACTCACTATTTGAGAATTCAAGAGGCTTCAATATTGATCTTTGAAGCCGAAAGCTTACTTGAAACCAGGGCTAGCGAATTAATTCGTAAGCTTGGAGCAATTCCAAGCGATTTGGAGAAAGAGAAATCATCTTTCGATTCCATGACGATCAAGGAGAAGGAGCTGCGTCTTAAGGGCTTCACTCAAAATGAGTATGAAAAAATATTGGAAGATGGAAAACGCCTGTTGAAGACTGGTGTTCCCAAATTGATTCAAGTTGCGGAAGTAAAAAAACTTTTCACTTCGGCGCGTGCATTGGATGTTGAGTCAGCAAAGCAAATCATACTAGTAGAACGAAAACGCGAAGATTTGAAAGTGAGCATCCGGGAAATAACCAATCAGTTGATTGGAAGCCGCCGAGTAAGTGATTTTAATGAGATTGAAAAAAGGCCAATTGTTATCCGAGATGTTCTCTCTCAAATAAACCAACGGTCCCGTCTTTTTGATGTTAGTGAAACTGAAGACTTATTATCCGCTCAAAACCGTCTTAAGGGATTTGCTAAGACGGTGGAACGCATTCGACAAGCGATTAAACAGGTAGATGAGCGAGACGCTTTTGAGGAACATTTTACTGAAGTTGCCAATAAAGCGCGTTCTCAATTGGCAACTATAAGTCGAGAAGCACAATTGCTTAACCGTGCAAACTCTTGCCTCGAACGCCTACTGTCCCCAGTCTATAAGGACGCATTTCTCGAGTCTATAAATGAAAGCCATAAAACTCAGCTTCAGACTATCTTTTCCTATATTCATTCCCCACGAGAATTCGACAGTATATCTCTAGGGCGTCATATAAGTCTCAAGCGTTCTACAGGTACTGCTTCCGAAATTTCAGAAATAAGCACCGGGCAACGGGCCGCCTTAGCGATGTCGATTTTCCTCAGTCTTAATAGTAGCGTAGTCGAGAAGGCTCCATGGCTCCTTTTTGATGATCCTGTCGCTCATACTGATGATCTCAATATTTTGTCATTTTTGGACATTTTGAGGGATTTGGTGATTGACGGACGGCGTCAATTATTTTTCGCGACCGCGAATGCAAAAATCGCTGACCTTTTCTCGAAAAAATTTGATTTTTTAGGGAATAAATTCAAACAGTTTTCACTACAGCGTTAGACGCACTTACTCGCAAATGAGTCGCGGAATAACATGTCTCACGCGACAGCCCGTTGATGAATCTCCTATCGTGCAGAACAAGTTTGTCGACCTCGACAGGTGTAAACACGGCCTGGAAAAACCGAAGCGCAGTAAATCCTTTTACGAAATGCGCCTTAGATTTACGCGTTCTTATTGAAGAGTCCACCAATTGGCTGCCTCAAAAGTTTGGTGACTTTTGCGACTCAGAGCCGAGGAAGGAACTAAATAAGAATGTCAGCTGGAATTGAGGAAATGATAGTTTGAGCCAGATCAACGCATGGACTTAGCGAGTTAGCAAACTCAAACAAAGTCTCTATGGCAATGGGGGTAAATACAGCTCTTCGAGGAATTTATTGTGTAGGGCTTTGGCGGTTTTGATTTCTTCCTCGATGGCCACCAACTCGGCGTGAGTCGCTCCCAAAACGATCTCTTCTTCCGTTTGCGCGGTACTGATGTAACGAGAAATGTTCAGGTTGAAATCGTTCCTTTTGATCTCCGTCATCTCGACCCTGCGGGAGTAGCGGGGCTCTTCATCACGGTTTTGGTAGGTCTTAATGATCTTCTGGATGTGCTCCTTGCTGAGCTGGTTCTGGCGCTTGCCTTTCTCGAAATGCTCGGCGGCGTTGATGAAGAGCACGTCGTCGGGCTTCTTGCATTTCTTGAGCACGAGGATGCAGACGGGAATGCCGGTGGAATAAAAGAGATTCGCGGGCAGGCCGATGACAGTGTCGATGTGACCGTCTGTGAGCAGCTTGGTGCGGATGCGTTCCTCGGCACCGCCCCGGAAGAGCACGCCGTGCGGCAGGATGATCGCCATCACGCCTTCGTCTTTGAGGTAGTGGAAGCCGTGTAGCAGGAAGGCGAAGTCGGCGGCGGACTTGGGGGCCAGCCCGTGGCTTTTGAATCGCACGTCGTCGGCCAGCGCGTCGGTCGGTTCCCAGCGATAGCTAAAGGGCGGATTGGCGACGATGGCGTCGAAAGAAGGCTTCTTGGCCGGATTCGGCTCGCGCATAATGTCCCACTCGTTTAGCAGGGTGTCACCGTGGAAGATTTCGAACTCCGTGTCCTTCAACCCGTGCAGCAGCATGTTCATGCGTGCGAGGTTGTAGGTGGTGATGTTCTTCTCCTGACCAAAGATTTTGCCGATGGTGCCACCGGCCTTGTTCACCTTCTTGCGGACGTTGAGCAGCAGGGAGCCGGAGCCGCAGGCGAAGTCCATCACACTTTCCAGCCGCTTCTTCGCCCCGGTCTTCGGTTCCTGGCTGTCGAGTGTCACGATGGCGGAGAGGATGTCGGAAATCTGCTGCGGGGTGTAGAACTCGCCCGCCTTTTTGCCTGACCCGGCGGCGAACTGGCCGATCAGATATTCATAGGCATCGCCCAGTGCGTCGATCTGGGTAGAGAACTCAGCCAGGCCCTCGGCGATCTTCTGGATGATGGTGCAGAGCTTGGCGTTCCGGTCCGGGTAGGTCTTGCCGAGCTTGGGAGAACTCAGATCAATCTCGGAGAAAAGGCCCTGGAAGGTGCTCTCGAAGGATTCTGTCTCGATGTATTTGAAGCCCGCTTGCAGCGTGTTCAGCAGGTCCGCGTTCTGAGTGCGGGCCAGGTTGGCGATGCTGTTCCACAGGTGATCTGGCTTGATGACGTAGTGCGTCTTGCGGCGCATCTGCTTCTCGAACTCCGGGATGTCGTCCCCGTTGTTGGCATACCAGAGCGATAGCGGTACCTTGCGCGTGTCACCGCCTACATCTGGGTAATCCCGTCCCAGTTCCTTCTTAGCCGCCGTCTCGTAATTGTCGGAGAGGTAGCGCAGGAAGAGGAAGGACAGCATATAGTCGCGGAAATCGTCCGCATCCATGGCTCCGCGCAGTTGGTCGGCGATGCTCCAGAGGGTGCTGCCAAGTTGTTTTTGGTTGGTGTCGGTCATTAGATTTATGAGTGCAAGGCAAAGTGGTACTTGTCCTGGATTTTGGTGAGGACGTTCTCCAGCATCACGCGTCTATCGGGCACTAGAAGGTCTGTCTCATAGTAATAGACCTTCTTGTGTGACAGGGTGTTAATGATATCCGCAGTGTCGTTGGGGTCGACGATCCCGATCTGATCCAGCACATACCCGAACTGCCCTTTGCCCAAGAAGGATGCAATGTTTTCAAGGACTTGCCGGAGCAGTGCAAAATGATAGGCCCGCAAATCGTCCGCTTTGCGGGCCTGCTCCAGAACTTGTAGCAGGCGCAGGTGGTAAAGCTGAACATCTTTCTTGTCAGTCTCTAACGACAAGCTCCCCGTTTTGCCGCTAAGGATGCATATCTTGACGATGTCTTTATATTTTTCTCGCTGATCGCCTTTTCGGAGCCAGCCGCAAAGAATCGAGAATAACCCCACATGATGGGTCGTGATGATGATTTTGCGTTTCGGATGATAATTTTCTATCAGCTCGAACAGAGTCTCAGCTGTGATGAAAATGTTGTGGTCATCCAGACTCGAAACAGGGTCATCAATGAAAAAGTGACCGGCTTGGTCCTCACCTAACCCCGCAAACTCGAATAGGGCCAGAAAGAAGCACCAGACGAAGATGCGCTCTTCACCTCTTGAAATCTTGATCGACGGCTGAAGAACGTCGGGATTCTGGCTTGGAATAAAGAACGAGATCGATTCAATCCCCTTCGCCGGATCATCTTCATATAGATTGAAGCGAAAGCCAAACTTGGGCTTAAAGGCATTCAATCGATCCCTCACATTGTCTTCCGTGAGGGATGAGTGATACACGCTTAGGCTGCTTATTCGGATGGTAAGTCGTTTGTTCTGCCCCTCATTATCCTCGTCATTCTCCCAAACAAAAAGATCCTCGCTGTAGGCGTTGTAATAGACTCCCGTGTGGGTCCCGTCCGCTTCTTTTGTCGCGTCCTTGTAGGCGACGCACAACCGGGTCTTTCCGGTTGTATTGAAGGCGTATGCCAAAACAACCTTCTCGTGACCGGCTTTCAATGCTTCAGCGATCTCAGCGTGCGTCATGAGATGCCCTCCGGGGACGGGAAAAGCTGCTGCATCAGTCCTTTTTTGAGGGTCTTGAGGGCTTCGAGCTTTTTGGTTTCGGCGGTGATCATGGCGTCGAGGCTGCTCAGGCAGGAGGCGATTCGTTGTTGTTCGGGCAACGTGGTGGGAACGGAAACGGCAACATCGCCAATTTTTGTCGGCGATGTGTGGCGCACTTTCAAACCGGATGCTGTGTCATGGATCGCCGTCCGAACGGGCTGGGTGTTGAAGACATGAAAAAAAAACTCGCTTGCCCATGCGATTCCGGGCTTTTTCATAACAAGGCCGAGTCGTTGGTTGTGCAGAAACTTGTCGGATTCCGGAACGAGAATGGGACTGCCGAGCAAACCGGATGCCTGCTCGGTCATGGCTACGAGCATGTCCCCTTGAGCGAGCACGTAGTCGCGTGGAATTTCGCCGGTGTAATACTTCTGTTTCTCGCCTCGGTCGCGGTAGCCGCCTTGCTCGTAGAAGTTACCGGGCGTGAGGAGCACATAATCGCCTTCGCTGCTGAAGAACTCACTCTCGAATGCGTAGCCGTGTTTAATGTCGCAAAGGTCTGAGAAAGGCTTCTTCGCCCATTGCTCGGTATTTTGAAATTCAGGGAAGCGGCGGCGTGGTTGGATTTCCCCTTCGGAGGGGAAAAGCTGCTGCATAAGCCCTTTTTTATGGGCCTTGAGTGCGTCCACTTTTCGCGCTTGCGCAGCCATTAATTCGTCCACCGAACTCAGGCAATCGGCGATTTTTCTTTGCTCGCGAACGGACGCTATTCCACTCGGCAGCGGCACGGGCAAAGCAAGTAAATCATCCTCCTCGATGCTCAGCGACCCATGAGCGCGTGCGCCGACCTCAATAAAATTCCGCAACCACTGCCCATGCAGGTTGCCGAGAAATAAGTAGTTCAGATATTGCGGAACCGGTGACTCGCCCTTGATGCGGAAGCAGGTGAAAATGCTATTTGGCACTGCGGCAAGCTCGTCGTCGGAATACAACGCAATGAATCCTTCGGGATACTCCTTTGTGGCGCTCTTGTTGTAGGCGAAGTCGTTCTTTTTTAACAGGAGGTAGTTGGCATAAGAGCTTCCCGCGATGATCCGCCCGAACTTGTCCATCTGGCTGACTAAACCAACGCCCGAGGTGATGCTCATGGGAATGCAGGTGTTATCGCCCACTTTCTCTGTGCTGATTTTTGCAACTGATCCAAGTGTTTCCGTTTTCCACTCTCCCGCTCCCCGAAACTCCGGAAACCTCAGCTTCGGCACCAACGCAGGCTTGTCGTGTTCCTTCATGGCGCCGGTTTTCGTCTTACTGATCATACGCGCTGAGTCCTGAGATGTCGCGGCCCCGCGCGCGTTTGGTGAGTAGAGGATGTAACTCCTTCATGAGGGCGAGTTCGGCCTGGGTACGGGTTTTCCAGCCAAGACCAAGCGGAGCGAGCAGGTCGCTTAGTTTTTCCCCATCGAAGATCATGCGGTCGAGAATGCCGTCCACGAAGCTTTGCAGGGCGGCGGTCGCGAGGCCGTGCCGCGCGGCAATGGCGGCGAGTTCCTGGGCGTTTTTAACTGCCAGGAAGCGGGTGTAGCCTTCGCGGATGGCGGTTTCGCTAAGGCCTTCGCCCGCCTGGAGCGTGCCGATGTATTCGGCGATGTCGTCCCCCTCGTTCATGAACTTGGCATCCGACTGGATGAGGCCGATGAGTTGCTCGCGGGTCATCTTCGACTTGCCCGGGCCGTTGGCTGAGAAGCGGGCGATGAGGCCCATGATGTAGTCGTAATCAATGACGGCGGAGGCGAAGAGGACAAACTCGAAGTCGATCTGGTCCACATTATCGGGCGCAGGCTTGTCTTTGCTCTTGCCCTGCTGGGCTTTGAGGCGCTGTGCGGTTTCCAGATACGCACCCCGAAAGCCGCGTAGGTTTTCTTCCGGCAACACTTTGTCGATGGCGGCTTCGTCTTGCGGGGTGAGATCGGTGTATTGGTCGAGTTGGGTTTTGAGCCGCTGGATTTCCTTGAAGTGTTCGATGAAGACGGTCTTGGCGGCGTCCCCCTTCAAATTGGGCACGGCGGACGGGGCACAGTCGAGACCCTGGGACTTCAGAAAACCTTCCAGCCGGTGCATGGCGGTTTCCAGTTTCTGGATGACGACGGGGGCTTTTTCGACCAACCAGATTTCCCGAGCTTGCTCGTCGGTCTTTTCGCCGGAGAAGAGGGCGATGGCGGCATCGACGGCGTCTTGTTGCTGGCGGAAGTCGAGGATGTTGCCGTAAGGTTTCGTGCCGTTGAGCACGCGGTTGGTGCGGGAGAAGGCTTGGATCAAGCCGTGGTGCTTGAGGTTCTTGTCCACGTAGAGCGTGTTCAGGTATTTGGAATCGAAGCCGGTTAGGAGCATGTCCACCACGATGGTAATGTTGATCTTCTGCGCTGCGGGGAAATCGGCGTTCGGCCACTGTTGGTCTTTAATACGTTTCTGGACGTCCTGATAGTAGAGATCGAACTCGGATAGACGGTGGTTGGTGCCGTAGCGGGTGTTGTAATCGTCGAGGATGGCCTTGAGAGCTCCCTTTTTCTTCTCGGGCTCGACCTCGTTGTCCGCCTTTTCCTGGGGAAGGTCTTCCTGAATCTGTTTCACATCGGGATTGCCTTCGGCGGGCGGTGAAAAGACGCAGGCGAGGTTCAGCGGCTGGAAGTCGGGGTCGGCGGCTTGTTTCTCCGCCTGAATGGTTTTGAAGAGCGCGTAATATTCTATGGCGTCATTGATGGACGCGGTGGCAAGCAGGGCATTGAAGCGGCGTCCGGCGGTGGCGGCATCGTGCTTGGAAAGAATGGCTTCGATAACGGCTTTCTTGGCGAGCGCCTCGCCGGGTTTCGGCGGGTTTTTGCCCTCGGGCTTGAAATAGTCGATATGGAACTTGAGGACGTTCCCGTCCTCGATGGCGTGGGTGATGGTATAGGCGTGAAGCTGCTTTTGGAAGAGGTCTTCCGTGGTGCGCAGGGAGGCCTGCTGCCCTTCGATCTTTTGTTGGGAGGCATTTGCCTCAAAGATGGGCGTGCCGGTGAAACCGAAGAGCTGGGCCTTGGGGAAGAATTCTTTGATGGCTTTGTGATTTTCGCCGAACTGGGAGCGGTGGCATTCGTCGAAGATAAAGACGACGCGATTGTCCTTCAGGGCTTCGAGCTGTTCCTTGTAGGTGGGCTGGTCATTCTTTTTTCGCTGCTGGTTGCGCTTGCTGGTTTCGTCTAGGGCGAGACCAAGTTTCTGGATGGTGGTGACAATGACCTTGTCCGAGTAGTCCTCGGAGAGCAGGCGGCGAACGAGGGTGCCGGTGTTGGTGTTTTCCTCGACACAACCTTCCTGGAAGCGGTTGAACTCCTCGCGGGTCTGGCGGTCGAGGTCTTTGCGGTCCACTACGAAGACGCATTTGTGGATGTGGTCGTTTTCCTTGAGAAGCGTGGAGGCCTTGAATGAGGTGAGAGTCTTGCCGCTGCCGGTGGTGTGCCAGATATAGCCGTTACCGCTGTCGTCCTCGATACACTTCACCAACTGCTGCACGGCGTAGACTTGGTAGGGCCGCATGATCATGAGCTTCTGCTCGCTGGCGATGAGCACCATGTAGCGGCTGATAGTCCGGCCGAGGTCGCATTTCTTAAGGAAGCGATCGGCGAACTCGTCGAGGTGGGTGATCTTCTTGTTCTCCTCATCCGCGAACTCGTAGATTGGGAGGAAGCGTTCTTCGGCGTTGAAGGCGAAGTGGCGGGCGTTGTTGTTGGCGAAGTAGTAGGTGCGGTCGCGGTTGCTGACGATGAAGAGTTGGAGGAAGCAGAGGAGGGTCTTGGAGTAGCCGTTCCCGGGATCATTCTTGTAGTCGACGATCTGCTCCATGGCCCGGCGTGGATTCACGCCGAGGGTTTTCAACTCGATTTGCACCACGGGCACGCCGTTGATGAGCAGGAGGACGTCGTAGCGGTGGTGGCTGTAGTCCGTATTGATGCGGAGTTGGTGAATGACTTCGAAGTGGTTTTTGCACCAGTCCTTGAGGTTGACCAAGGTGTAGTTGAGCGGTGTGCCGTCGTCGCGCGTAAAGGCATTGATTGTGCGCAGGGTCTTGGAAGCGGTGAAGACGTCCGGCGTGACGATTTCGTCGAGAAGGCGGGAGAATTCCGCGTCGGTGAGGCGAACGCGGTTGAGGGCCTCGAATTTTTCGCGGAAATTCTGCTCCAGCGCAGCGCGGTCACGGATATCCGCGCGAAGTTCATATTTGAGACTGAGCAGCTTCTCGATCAGTCCTTGTTCGAGATCGCGTTCGGAGGAAGCTGTTGCGTTCATTGGCGAATTTTCTCGTTCCTTGTCCTTATAAAAGTACAGCGAACTAGTGCCTCTCTGCACCGCGCTGGAATAGAGGCAGCATCCAACGATAACGAGTCCCTCAACCTTGTCAGCTTAAGAATACGGAGGCATCTAGCGCTAACACCTGGTCGAAGCTTGAGACCACTGGACTCTTGAGAACTAAACGAGATAATCTCCTATTGCCCAAAAGTTCAATTGGCGCAACACCGCTACTAAGCCTAAATACATGGCCCAAATTATCCCTCAAAAGCTTCCCAGCAAAGCATCTCAGGGAGAGATTCGGTTGTTTAATGCGCTGGCTCGCTTGCCGGATGATGTCGTCGTCTACTACGAGCCGATAATCGACAACAGACACCCGGATTTTGTTGTCATCTTACCTCGCTTTGGCGTCTTACTAATCGAGGTGAAGGGTTGGATTTTTCCCAAGATCAAATCTGCTGATTCGCATTCTGTCCAAGTTCACGATGGCCAACGCCTCGTCGAGCATGCACATCCCTTACGCCAAGTAAGAGACTACAAGTTTCTTCTCATGGACCGATGCAGGAAAGACAAGCAACTCTCCTCTTTGGTAAATTTTTCGGGCCCTTATACGGGCAAGTTCCAATTCCCGTTTGCGAGCTGTGCCATTTTTTCCAACATATCGCGAGAGCAGCTGAATACCTGGCCTGAAAGACTTCGAGGCATTTTCCCTAGCAAAACAGTGGCGACAAAAGATCAACTCGCTAGTTGGGAAGCAATGCATCCCGCCGACTTGATGGAAGTGCTGCAGGGGTACTTCGACACTTTTTTGCCTGACAAGCCGATGTCGAAGAATCAGGTCAACATCGTAAAAGCGATCATTCACCCTGAAATTCTGCTTGGCCTCGATTTTGGTAGTGTCACGCAGTCCGAAGAGCCGACTGTCAAAGTGCTTGATGCCAAACAAGAGCAGTTAGCTAGACAGGTCGGCGCAGGGCATCGCTTAGTATTCGGAGTGGCAGGATCTGGCAAGACTGTGCTTCTGATCGCGCGAGCCAAACTGGTCGCCCGGTTGAATCCGTCGGCCCGCGTCTTAGTACTCTGCTATAACTTCATGCTGAGTTCCTACCTGGCCGAAGCCCTTAAGGATCTTCCCTCCGTCACCATTCGGCATTTTCATCGCTGGGCAAACGAGAATGGCGTTGGCCACGACATCAAAGATGACTCCGAGATGGGCGATGCTTTTTCCGCCAAGCTCAAGGCAGTAGGGCCGAAGGCGGAGTACTACGACAGCATCCTAATCGACGAAGCCCAGGATTTCGACAGCACTTGGTTCCCATGTGTCTTGGCGGCGATGAAAGACCCCGTGGAAGGAGAGCTTTTGATCGTCGGCGATGGCAATCAGGGCCTCTATCGACGCCGCAAGGTGAGCTGGAAAAAGCTCGGGATTCAAGCAGCAGGACGTACGCAGTACCTTGAACAAAGCTATCGGAACACTCGCCCGATGTTGAGACTTGCCAGGATTTTTGCCGCGACAAAAGTCGAGGCAGACGAGGATGGCTTAGGGGCACCATGGGTCGATCCCGAACAATGCGTGCGCGTAATGGGCTCATCTCCAGTTCTTCTACATCGCCAAAGCAAACAGAACGAAGTAGACCGAGTCGTCCGCGTCGTTGGAGACCTGCTTGATGGCCGCTGGTTTGGCGAAACCATCGTCCCCCTAAAGCCCGACCAAATTGGTATCCTTTACAGGATCAAGGACGAGCGGCACATCAGGGCGCTTTGCCAAAGCCTGACACAAGTTCGGAAAGAATGCCCAGCCGTTTGGCTTTCGGAGAACAAAACTTCACGCGGTCGTTTGGCAGAACCGGGCGTTAAAGTGCTGACAATGCACAGCTCAAAGGGCCTCCAGTTCAAAGCTGTTATCGTCCTCTTTGCCGACACCTGCCCGACCCAATTCCCGGATAGTAACGAGGAGGAGGAACGGTCCCTATTCTATGTTGCCCTGACACGAGCAGAGGATTACCTGGTTATCTCCTGTTCGGGGAGATCCAAGTTTATCGACGAAATTGTTGCAGCTGAAGCCGATAAAAGTGATGAGTATCTCTCCCGAAGCGAATAGCTCTTTATGTCGAAATACCATCCGAAGGATGAAAAAAGAATCGTGAGACTGCGACGACTTATGCTGGCTGAACAGTCCATGGTCTTGGTCATTGAAGGATGTAAGAGCGTGATAAATCGCGCCGACATTAGCAGCCACGAAAGAGCAAATTTTTCAGTAAGTGTAGCAACGCTTTACGCAAGCCCTTTTACAGAAGGCAGGCAATTAGGTGGGCTCGACGAAAAATATGAGGCGTTTGCTGATACAAGTCTGAAGCAGACCCATGAAGCGACGCTTGTCTATCGGCACTGCTTTGCGGCTCATCGCGATCTATCGAATTTGGAAGTTAAAGTCCACGCTGGTGATAAATCAGCACATTTTTATACGCCCATTTTTACGATAAAAGACAAAGGAGAGATTACCCGTCACGTTCCTTTCATGAGTTTTGAGAACAGTCAGTTTCAAAGAATTCAGGACCTGGCTGAATTTCAGTTAAAGCGGATCAAAGCTAAGGCTGATAAACTCGCGGGTGAGCTAATCCAAAGTAGCCAACTCAAAATGCCGGGAGAATACATTTTGGGACAAACGTATCCGTAGTTGTGCCCCAATTTAGACTTCAAAACGTCCCCACATAGCAGCAAACGGCAGCGAATATCGGCGAACTTATTCTCACTATTATTCTCACTTGAGACCCCAATTCTTTGTAAGTTGTTAATTTACAAAGGGGGAGCGGGTGACGAGACTCGAACTCGCGACATCAACCTTGGCAAGGTTGCACTCTACCAACTGAGTTACACCCGCATTTTTGCCAAGAGAGGGACATTAAACAAGGCTGCGGGAGGGTTCAAGTCTTTTCCTGAGAAGATCGTTAGAGGTGAAAGAGAACAGGAAAGGCCTTTCCCGGGCAAATGAAGATGTCCTTCCTGACGCCTTTGCTGGCAGACTTCCTGCTATTGGGTTACGACTTCGTGCCGACTCCAATTTAACCTCGACGCGACTTCTTTTGTCGGCCATTTGTTCCTACGCTTTACCACCCATCCATCCTCCCATGACCACAAACCCTCATTTTCACAGTTTCTTCGAGAAGTCCGCGCAGTCGATGAAGGAATCGATTTTGCATCAACTGAAATTCAGTCTCGCCCACGATATCCACTCCGCCACGAAGCGCGACTGGTGGCTGGCGACTTCCAAGGCCGTTCAGGAACGGATCATCGAGCGGATGATCGCCACGCAGGCGGTCCATAATAAGCAGGATGTCCGTCGGGTCTATTATCTTTCCCTGGAATTCCTCATGGGCCGTCTTTTTTCCAACGGCCTTTACAACGCTGGCGTTTATAAGGAGACCGAGGAAGCACTCAAGGAACTCGGCCTCGATATGGCGGAGTTGCGCGGGGAGGAATACGACATGGGCCTCGGCAACGGCGGTCTCGGTCGTCTCGCCGCCTGTTTTCTCGATTCGCTCGCCACGCTCGATTACCCCGCCATCGGCTACGGCATCCACTATGAGTTCGGTCTGTTCCGCCAGGAGTTCAGCAACGGTCACCAGATCGAATTGCCCGACGACTGGATGCGCTTCGGTACCCCGTGGGAAATCGTGCGTCCCGAATACACCCAGACGATCGAGCTCTACGGCCACGTCGAAAACGTCTTCGATGACAAAGGCAACTACGTCCCCCGCTGGACTGATACCAAAAAAATCGTCGGCGTTCCCTACGATATTCCGATCCCCGGCTACGGCACCACTACCGTGAATTTCCTCCGTCTCTGGGAATCGCGCCCCTCTGAGAAAATCGATCTCGAGGCCTTCAATCGTGGCGGCTACAGCGAGGCGCTCGCTGAGAAAACCCGAAGCGAAACGGTCTCAAAAGTTCTTTATCCGAACGACAAGACCGAGGCAGGCAAGGAACTCCGCCTCATCCAGCAATACTTTTTTGTCTCGTGCTCCCTGCGCGATATTCTTCGTCGCTTTCATCGCACCCAGCCCAAGTGGAGCGAGTTCTCCAGTAAGGTCGCGATCCAGCTCAACGATACCCACCCCACCATCGCGGTGGTCGAGCTCATGCGCATTCTCCATGATGAAAATGGAATGCTCTGGGATGAAGCGTGGAGCATCGTCACCAAAGTTTTCGCCTACACCAACCACACGCTTTTGCCCGAGGCGCTGGAAAAATGGAGTGTCCCGCTTTTCCAGAAAGTCCTGCCGCGCCATCTGCAATTGATCTTCGAAATCAACAAGCGCCTGCTCGAAACCGTCGAGGCCGCCTATCCCGGCGACGCCCACAAAAAAGAAGTCATGTCGCTCATCGAGGAAGGCAACGTGCAGATGATTCGCATGGCCAATCTCGCCGTCGTCGGCAGCCATTCGGTCAACGGCGTCGCGGCCCTGCATACCGAGCTGCTCAAGAAACATCTCTTCGCCGATTTCAACGCCTTCTATCCAGGCAAATTCAACAACAAGACCAACGGCATCACGCCCCGGCGCTGGCTCCAGGCGTCCAATCCGCGTCTCGCCGACCTGATTACTTCGAAAATTGGCGACGGCTGGGTCAAGAACCAGGCCGAACTTCGCAAGCTGGAACAGTGGGCGGATGATCCCTCCTTCCAGGACGAATTCATGGCGATCAAACATGCCAACAAAGTCGATCTCGCCAAGATCATCCAGAAGGAATGTGGCGTCACGGTGAACCCCAATTCCCTGTTCGACATGCAGATCAAGCGCCTGCACGAATACAAGCGCCAGCACCTCAATCTGCTCCATATCCTCGCCCTCTATCGCCGGATTTTGCAGAACCCGGAGCTTGAAGTTCAACCGCGCGTCTTCGTTTTCGCTGCCAAGGCTGCGCCCGGTTACGACCTCGCCAAGTGCATCATCAAGGCGATCAACGCGGTCGGCGCAAAGATCAACAACGACCCACGCATCGGCGACAAACTCAAGGTCGTCTTCCTGCCCAACTACCGCGTATCGCTCGCCCAGCGCATCATCCCGGCGGCCGATATCTCCGAGCAGATTTCCACTGCGGGCAAGGAAGCCTCCGGCACCGGCAACATGAAGCTGGCGCTCAACGGCGCGCTCACCATCGGCACGCTCGACGGCGCCAATGTCGAAATCCTCGAGGAAGTCGGCGCCGAGAACATCTTCATCTTCGGCCTCACCGTCGATCAAGTCGAAGCCCTTTGGCATCGCGGCTATAACCCCTTCACCTATTATCAGGCCGACGAGGAATTGCGCGCGATCGTCGATTGGGTCGGCTCCAACTTCTTCACCCCGGACGAACCCGGCGCGCTCAGTTCCCTCAAGCGGAGCTTCCTCGAAGGCGGCGATCCCTACCTCTGCCTCCCCGACTTCCGCTCCTACAGCGATGCGCAGGAAGAAGTCTCCAAGGCCTACGCAGACAAACGCCGCTGGGCCAGGATGGCGATCCTCAACACCGCCCGCATGGACAAGTTCTCCAGCGACCGCACCATCCACGAATACGCTAAAGAAATCTGGGACCTCCCCGCCGTCCCCGTCTAGCAGGTAGCCGCCGCAGGCTCGGCGGCGGTTCCCCTATGAGGTAGCCGTCGCACTCCGTGCGACGGTCAGCCTTTGTGTCGTCGGATCAAGTTTTATCTGCCAAGCTGTCCTTTATGACAAAGGAGGAGTTCCTGTCTCGTCAGAAGACAGCCGAACTATGGATCAAAAATAGAAACCATTTCATACCGTGGTTGTCTTTCATGGTCACAATTTCCATGTTTTCGGTCATTCCCTTGTTGGTGGGATTTCTGTGCTGGACGATCGTTAAAGGCGAACCTGCGTATGGGCTCCTTTGGGAGATTTCCTTCTGCTTGTTTGTCGCAGGCATCACGCATTGTGAACGGCGGTATAGCTATAAAAGAACAGTGACGTTCCTCAAGAATCTGGGATTGAGATGTCCTCTTTGTGACAGATCTCCGATTTTTGATAAGGGAAAGATTACAGCAGAAACGGGCAAGTGCTGGCACTGTGGAAAGCGATTTTTTGACGTTGATACCTAGGCCATTGGATTCTCCCTCGTTCCCAAGTTGTGGGCTTGGGAACGCCCTTGCCCGCGCAATTCCATTGCTCCCTCTCAGATGCGTTTCTCCCTTCATCAGCTTTCATGTCCCTCATGTCAAAATTCCCCTACCTTCCCCAATCCTGTAAATCTTGTTAATCCTGTCCAAACCTCTCCCCTGAAATTCCACTCGCCGCCCTCGACTGAAACCCGCATGATCTCTCCGTCTCTATGTCACAAGTCGAATTCATCTGGGTCAACACGCCAAAAGCCCTCGACTACTTCATCACCAGCCTCCGCGGTTACTTTCCGCTAGCGCTCGACACCGAGGCCGACAGCCTCCACCACTATCGCGAAAGCGTCTGCCTCATCCAAGTCTCCCACGCCGAGCAACATTTCCTCATCGACCCGCTCCACAGCTTCCCGCTTGATGAACTCTGGCCGCCTACCAGCCGCCACACGTGGATTCTCCACGGAGCCGACTTCGATCTCCGCATGCTCCGCCGCGCCGGTGCGCCCGAGCCTCAAGCCGTTTTCGACACCATGCTCGCCGCCCAACTCGTCGGCCAGAAAGCCTTCGGCTACGGCGCGCTCGTCGAGCACTTCTGCGGCATCACTCTTAATAAGGGCAGCCAAAAAGCCGACTGGTCCCGCCGTCCGCTCTCGCAGACCATGATCGATTACGCGGTGCAGGACACCCAATACCTCGAGCCCATCGCCGAAGCCTTGGGCAAATTGCTCGCCGACAAGGGCCGTCTCACGTGGCATGAGCAATCATGCGCCCGCGTCGTCGCCTCCAGCCGCATCGTCCGTGAGGACGATCCCGAAAACGACTGGCGCATCTCCGGTTCCGCGCTCCTCTCGCCGCAAGCGCTCGCCATCGTCCGCGAACTCTGGCTCTGGCGCGAAAAAGAAGCCGAAGCGGTCGACCTGCCTGTCTTCAAAGTGCTCCATAACGAACTGCTCCTCGATCTCTCGGTCTGGTGCTCGGAGAATCCCAAGATCTCACCTATGGGCGC
>Ga0207004_1005_pt1 | contig 90683 bp, 74 predicted proteins | sample Alteio_BWMinCont_86_FD_153468 | JGI IMG/M metagenome (GOLD analysis project Ga0207004, IMG submission 153468) | Enriched cells from forest soil in Barre Woods Harvard Forest LTER site, Petersham, Massachusetts, United States -... | ecosystem: Environmental > Terrestrial > Soil > Temperate forest >...
GCCATTAAGTCAGATCGGTAACGTAAACACGCCTGATGCACGTACCATTGTGGTACAGCCGTGGGAAAAGAATATGCTAGGCCCTATCGAAAAAGCGATAATGGAAGCCAATCTGGGTTTAAACCCTCAGAACGACGGTGTAATTATCCGTTTAAATGTTCCGCCTTTAACAGAGGAACGTCGTCGTGATTTAGTAAAAAGAGCTAAGGGCGAGGCAGAAACAGGAAAGATCGCTATTCGTAACTTGCGTAAGGATGCGAACGAAAAAATTAGAAAACTAAAAACAGAAGGTGTATCAGAAGATGAAATGAAGGTAGGCGAAGCCGAGATTCAAAAGCTTACTGATGCCTATATTATTAAGGTTGAGCAGCATTCTGAAGCTAAGGAAAAAGATATTATGACGGTGTAAATACCAACTTAATGTCAAATTAAAGGGAATGAGCTACTTAGCCATTCCCTTTTTTTATTTTTGCATCAAGCATGAAAATACTCTTATCATATCTTAAAAAACATCGCTGGATAGTAGCTTCCGCATTGTTATTTGCAGCGATTAACATCGGTTTTTCTTTACTTGATCCATATATTTCCGGTCGAATTTTCGACACAGTGATCAACCAGCATAATAAACTCGATTACCATGTGTATCTTTTTAGGGCGCTTAAACTGGTAGGTTTAGCTATTGGCGTTGCGATGGTATCGCGTATAGCAAAAAACTTTCAGGATTATTTTACCAATATCATCACCCAAAAAACAGGTGCAGAAATGTATGCTGATGGCTTAAAGCGTTCGCTTGAATTACCTTACCAGGTTTTTGAAGATCAGCGCAGCGGCGAAACTTTGGGTATCCTGCAAAAAGTACGTTTAGATTGCGAAGCATTTATTACTTCGTTTATCGGGGTGCTTTTTGTGAGTATTACAGGTATGACGTTTGTTATCGTGTACTCGCTGTTCGTGAGTTACAAAGTAACATTGGTATATGTTGCCGCTATTCCAATTATCACATTTGTGAGCGTTGCGCTTAGCCGTAGGATCAAAAAGATTCAACGCAGTATTCTTTCTGAAACAACCGCTTTGGCGGGTTCAACAACCGAATCATTAAGAAATATCGAGTTAGTGAAGAGCTTGGGTTTGGTTAAACAGGAGATCAATCGCCTAAACAATACCACCTATAAAATATTAGGCCTCGAGCTTAAAAAGGTGAAGTACGTGCGCAGCATGAGCTTTGTGCAGGGTACAACCGTGAACTTTGTAAGAAGCACAATGGTGGTGGTATTATTGTTGCTGATCTTCGGGCAAACGATCACGCCCGGTCAATATATCAGCTTATTATTCTACTCTTTCTTTTTGTTTAACCCCTTACAGGAACTTGGTAATGTAATTGTTGCCTGGCGCGAGGCAGAGGTTTCTTTAGGTAATTTCGAAAAGATCTTGAATACCCCGGTTGATGAAAAACCTGAAAAACCTGTTCTGTTAGAAACCGTTAATAAGCTGGCTTTTGATAACGTAAGCTTTAAACACCTAACCGCCAATCGCAACGCGCTTAACCACATCAGCTTTGAAACTAATATTGGTGAAACCATCGCTTTTGTTGGTCCATCAGGCTCGGGTAAAACTACCTTGGTGAAATTGCTGGTAGGTCTATATCAGCCGTTAGAAGGCGATATCTTATACAATAACGTATTAAGCAAGGATATTGATCTTGACCAATTGCGTGAAAAGATTGGTTTCGTAACACAGGATACCCAACTATTCTCGGGAACTATACGCGAAAACTTATTATTTGTACGCCCCAATGCTACCGATGCTGAATGTATGCAAGCTTTAGAAAAAGCTGCTTGTCAAACGCTGCTAGCTCGTGCCGACCGTGGTTTAGATACCGTAATAGGTGAGGGTGGTGTAAAAGTATCTGGTGGCGAAAAACAACGTCTATCCATAGCCCGTGCTTTGCTGCGCAGGCCTGATATTTTAGTGTTTGATGAGGCTACTTCTTCGCTCGATTCATTAACCGAGGAAGAGATTACCGAAACCATTAAGGATGTATCTGTATTCGGCGATCATATTACAATACTGATAGCACATCGCTTATCAACCATTATGCATGCCGACAGAGTTTATGTACTGGAAAAAGGCAACATCATCGAATCCGGCAAACATGCCGACCTGCTAGCCCAAAAAGGCCTTTACTACGCCATGTGGAGGCAACAGATAGGTGAGAAGGATGTTGTAGAAGCGTAAATAAAGAATATCTTTCGAATCCGTGCTTGTCATTCTGAGCATAGCGAAGAATCTGTAAAGTAGTTTACACCGTACAGATTCTTCGCTATGCTCAGAATGACAATTTTATTTTACAAGGAAATGTCATGCTGAACTTGTTTCAGCACCCCACAGGATAAGTCTAAAATGCGTAAATCACTTAGCATAAGAGATGCCGAAATAAATTCGGCATGATGATCTATTAATCTGCCGTCTCAGTTCCGCCCTTTGTTGGTGTTGTCACCAACAAAGAATAACTAATCTGCCGTCTCAGTTCTGTTAATATCCTCTAGTCCCAGCGGTATCAAATTCTTAGTTTTGAAGTAAGTAACAGTCACCACTGTTAACGTAACACATCCGCCGAAGATTACCGCAGGAATTAAGCCCAAAATACTTGCAGCAGTACCTGATTCAAAATCACCAAGCTCATTTGACGATCCAATAAACATGGAATTTACTGCCGATACCCTACCCCGCATCTGGTCGGGGGTAAGCAATTGCATAATGGTACCACGAATAATCACACTTACGCTATCAAATGCACCTTCGATAAACAGGAAGAATAGTGATAGGTAAAAATTACGCGAAAGCCCAAAGCAAATAATAGATGCGCCAAAGCCGGTAACAGCAATCAATAAATTACGCCAAGGCCTGTTCATAGGTGAAAACCGCGACATGGCCAGCATGGTCAATACTGCCCCCGCCGAACCTACCGCACGCATAATTCCCAATCCTTCGGGGCCTACTTTTAGTATCACGTTGGCAAAGGCAGGCAATAAAGCCACCACGCCGCCAAAGAATACCGAGAATAGATCCAGACTCATGGCCCCCAGCATCATCTTGTTTTTAAAAACAAAGTTTATTCCCTCGCCAAGGCTGGTCCAAATATTTTCTTTTGGTTTGAACACGGCGGGGTATTGCTTCAGGAAATACACTAATATTAACGCTATCACTATAAAAAGCAGGATAACATAAAACGTTGCCGTAATACCGGCAAAGCCATAAATTAAACCACCCGCTGCCGGGCCCAATATGGATGCTATTTGCCAGCTTGAGCTACTCCAGGTACTGCCGTTAGGGTAAAGTTCTTTGGGGATGCTATGGGCGTAAATAGTAAATGTTGCCGGGCCAAAAAAAGCTCGGGCCACACCATTGCAAAATATCATGCTGTATATAATGGGTACTATCCAGCCCGCATGTATGTATGCTCCCATGCTTTTAAGCGTAACAGTAAACATCACTGCCGAGGATAAAAATACGCCGGTATATATCCACAAAAGCATTTTTCTTTTTTCAGATTTATCAGCGATGTAACCACCATATAAAGCGATTCCTACTGCCGGGATTGCCTCACTGAGGCCAAGCATGCCTAAGGCAAATACACTTTTGGTTAACTGGTAAATATAAAAACCGATAACAACGGTTTGCATTTGGTAAGCGAAGGTAAAAAAGAAGCGCATGCCAATGTATGCGCGAAAATCCTTGTATCGTAAGGCTGCAAATGAATCTTTTTTGGGTTGACTGACTGGGTCGGGCACTATATTGTTTGGGTTGATGTGTCGTAAAATTACTATTTATACAGCAATTTCTAGTGGTTGAATAGATATTATCACCGTAAAATTACATTTAGGATATTTTATCCCAGCTTAAACCCTGCTCTTTTGATTGCAGCGAATGATGCAAAATCTGATGCTCCGGATTTACCAGCTGCGGGTCAGCTTCAAAAATACCTTCCACAATTTTACGCACTTGTATTAATAATTGCTGGTCGGTTGCCAGGTTTGCCATTTTTAAATCAAGTACACCACTTTGCTCGGTGCCCTCAATATTGCCAGGGCCACGTAATTCGAGGTCTATCTCTGCAATCTCGAAGCCATTGTTAGTTTTAACCATTGTATTGAGCCTTTTGCGGCCATCGTGGCTCAGTTTATGGTTACTCATGAGTATACAGTAGGATTGTTCGGCTCCACGCCCTACACGGCCCCGTAGCTGGTGAAGCTGCGATAAGCCAAACCGTTCAGCATTCTCGATGATCATTACTGAAGCATTGGGTACATTAACACCTACCTCAATCACTGTGGTAGCCACCATAATATGAGTTTCGCCTTTAATAAAACGCTTCATCTCGTAATCTTTGTCAGCAGCCTTCAATTTGCCGTGAACAATACTAAGCTGATAATCAGGCACCGGAAACTCATGGCTCATTGTATTAATGCCATCCTCCAGGTTTTTCAGGTCGAGTTTCTCGCTCTCTTTTATCAACGGGTACACTACATAGATCTGCCTGCCCAGGGCTATCTCCTGTTTCATAAAACCGAACATCCGCAAGCGCTGGTTCTCATAAAAATGAACAGTTTTTATAGGCTTACGCCCTGCCGGTAATTCATCAATTACCGATATATCCAAATCGCCATATAAAGTCATGGCTAAGGTGCGGGGGATAGGTGTGGCTGTCATCACCAAAATATGTGGTGGAATAACATTCTTCCGCCACAGTTTGGCGCGTTGTTCCACACCAAAGCGGTGCTGTTCATCAATTACAACAAGCCCCAGATTTTTGTATTGAACTTTATCTTCGATGAGCGCATGTGTGCCGATCAGTATTTTTAACTCACCGCTTTCTAGCCGCTGATGTAAAACCTTTCTGGCCTTTTGTGGGGTTGAGCCGGTAAGCAGGGCCACTTCAACAAAATCATCGCCTACCAAATCTTTTATGGTTTGGTAATGCTGATTAGCCAATATTTCCGTCGGCGCCATAATACAGGTTTGGAAACCGTTGTCAATGGCTATCAGCATGCTCATTAAAGCCACCACAGTTTTGCCGCTGCCCACGTCGCCTTGCAGCAGCCGGTTCATTTGTACCCCTCGTTGGGTGTCTTGTCGAATCTCTTTTAAAACCCGTTTCTGCGCGTTAGTTAGCGGGAAGGGGAGCTTATGCTCATAAAAATCGTTAAATATAGTACCAACCGTGCCAAATATATTCCCCTTAAACTTTAAGGTACGATGCATCTTGCTTTTCAGCATCCGCAGTTGCAATAAAAATAACTCTTCAAATTTTAAGTGGTGCTGCGCTTCATTCAATGCGGCAGCATCCGCCGGGAAGTGGATATTGCGATATGCGGTAGCTTTATCAACTAACCGGTATTTATTGATGATGTATTGCGGCAGATTTTCATGAATATCCTTAGCGCATTGATCCAGCAGTGTAGCGACCAGTTTTTGCAGACCTTTGCTATCCAGCATAAACTGCTTTAGCTTTTCGGTAGAGCTGTAAGCTGGTTGTAGAGTTAAGTTGCCATTTCGAGCTGGGTTAGCCGGCGAGTAGAGCTCCATTTCCGGATGCGCCATTTGGGCCTTGCCATTAAAAAAGCCGGGTTTACCAAATATCACATAAGCCTTGCCGGGTATCAGCGTTTTCTCCATCCACTTAATCCCCTGGAACCATACCAACTCCATCACGCCGGTATCGTCCTGCGCCTGGATCACCAATCGCTTGGTACGCTTATCGCCTAAAAGTTCTTTACTGGTGATTCGGGCAATAACCTGTACGTAGGGCAATTCGGGTTCAATCTCGCGTATTTTATAAAACCGGGTACGGTCAATATACTTATAAGGAAAATGCCTGAGCAGGTCCTCAAAAGTAGCCAGCCCTAATTCTTTTTTCAAAACACCCGCACGGGAAAGGCCTACGCCTTTTAAATACTCAATGGGTGTTTGAAAAGGGTTCAATAAAAAATAGTTTGGCTGTGGTGGTTAAATTAAATATCAGGATTTTAACGCGGTAACGGAAATCTCCACATTTACATTTTTAGGTAAACCTGCAACTGCCACAGTTTCACGTGCCGGGAATTTATCGGTAAAGTATGAGCCGTAAACCTCATTCACTTGCGCAAAATTCTGCATATCGGTTAAAAAGATAGTGGTTTTAACAATATGCCCGAAACCGATACCCGCCTCAGTTAATATCGCCTTGATGTTTTCCATCACCTTGGTTGTTTCGGTTTTTATATCATCCAAAACCAACTCACCGGTAGCAGCGTCAATAGCCACCTGGCCTGATACAAAAATAAAATCACCGGCAATAATAGCCTGGTTGTATGGGCCTATGGGGGCAGGGGCATTAACGGTATTAATTACGGTTTTCATGTATGTGTAGTAAATTTATGATTTAAGATAGATGGTAATTATTAGTACGATGACTAATGTTTTAGTATAAACATATCGATAAGTTTCCAGATGATGCCCAGCACAAAAACAGTAATAGCGATGGCATTAATAGTATGCATCACCTTAAGGTTGAAGCTGGTTGGCCGGTTAGGATCTTTTTTTCTGAAAAAGTACATATACAAATATAAGCAGAAGCAAAAAGATTTATGCAAATAAAAATGCGCTCATTGTCAAAATGTAGCGCAACAAAAAAGCCTTCCGAAACTCGGAAGGCTTTTTTCAATATATTATTTTATCTAATAATTATTGGTGGAATTCAACACGACGGTTAGCCACGCGGCCTTCTTCAGTTGAATTGTCAGCTATTGGGTGAGTTTCACCGTAAGCTTTGATTTTTAAATGTTTAGCTTCAACACCTGAGTTAACCAAGTAAGTTTTTACTGATTCAGCACGGTCTTTAGATAGACGCATGTTGTGAGCAGCAGTACCTTCAGATGAAGCGTAACCAGCTAAAGTGATAGTTTTACCAGAAGCACGTAGATCAGCTGAAGACGCATCTAACGCTGGGTAAGATGAGGTTCTTAATACTGAGCTATCAAATTCAAACTGGATGTTAGAGAAAGGAGATGCTTTAACTGAATCCATTTTAACTGTATCCTTAGGGAATACGATAACGCAACCAGAACCATCAACCACGCTACCAGCAGGAGTGTTAGGGCATTTGTCAAATTGATCAGATACACCGTCACCATCAGAATCTTTCTTCAAGTCAGCAACTGCAGTTTCAACGTTAGTTACACGACCTTTTAAAGCTTCAACTTCCTGGCGTAATGCTGCATCATATAATTCATCATACATCATTGCAACTGGGTTAGCCCAAGCTAAAGCTGGTTTTGATTTGTTACCTAAAGTGAACTCTAAACCTGCGTAACCGTAAGCATAGTGATCTTTTTGTGGATAACCTGAGTTAGTTCCGTCAAAGTTGTTAGCATCAATAAAGTTCTCAGTGTAACCTAAGTTTAATGCAACAACATTAGAAAGGCGGAAATTAACACCTGCACCTGCATCAAGTACTAAGTTGCTGATGTAATGTTTGCTTCCGTCAGCATTGTCAAAATCAATTGCTGTTCCGTTAGCAAGTGTACCTGTTGGGCGGTACTGAGCTAAACCTGCACCACCTTTTAAGTAAAAATTTACTGTTCTTTGGCGATGTAAGTAGTCCATATCAATGCTTGCAAAGTTATAGCTACCGTTTAAAGTTTCTTGGTAGAAATTGGTTTTGTAGGCACCTGGGTTGTTGCTACCATTGTTACCTTTAACCTGGCCACCTGTCAAATCTAATTGAGTTGACCATGATTGAGCCCATTGTTGTTTTAACGAAAGGCCGAAACCGTAATCAATAACTGCTTTTGAAAAACCGTTATTGCGGCTACCAGTTAAAAGTGCATCACCAGTAACACCACCGTTAATACCAATGCTAAATGTTCTGTACTGTTTTGCCCCGCCAAATACCTTGGCAGAAGACACGTCAGAAGATGTCTTAGTTGTATCTGTAGTTGTAGTCTGCGCGCTAGCGATTCCTACAGCCATCAAACTTACAACCGACAATGCTACTGTTTTCTTTAATGTAGAATAGTTCATAGTTTTAAGATTAAACAATTTAATTGTGATTTTTTTTCAAAATTAGTAATTATGTTTGAAACGATTACCAAATTTTGTTCCAAAAATCATATTACTTATACAAATAAAGTAAAAAGATTGTTTAAATAAAGTTTATAAATGTACATAATATGAAATATCTACCTGTAAATCAGCAGCTTTTTCTCTATAATAGAAAAAATTTCGTTTCGGTATTAAAGCCCTTATCCATAGCTATTTTCAATGCAAATGATGAATTCCCACGTAGTGGAGACCAAACTTTTGTATTTAAACAAAATGCGGACTTTTTTTACCTCACAGGTATCGATCAGGAGCAAAGTATATTAATTTTATTTCCCGATTGTCCTAATACACTATACAGAGAAGTACTGTTTTTAAGACAAACCAGTGAACATATTGCTGTTTGGGAAGGACATAAGTACACTAAAGAGGAAGCAAAACAGGTATCGGGCATTAAAAGTGTATTTTGGCTGAGTGAATTTGATGCTATTTTACATAGTATTATAAACTATGCGGAGAACATATACATCAATACAAACGAAAATGATCGTTTTAGCTTTGACGTGCCGTATCGCGACCTTCGCATGCTGGATAAATTACGCGTACAATATCCGTTACATCATTATCAACGATCGGCCCCAATTATGCGCGATCTGCGGGTAGTGAAATCTGAAATTGAAATTGAGCTGACTAAAAGGGCTTGCGCTATAACCCGTGATGCTTTTATCCGTACACTTAAATTTGTAAAACCCGGCGTTGCCGAATATGAAATTGAGGCCGAAGTAACACACGAGTTTTTAAGACAACGTGCAACCGGGCATGCATACTCACCTATAATTGCATCCGGTAAAAATGCCATAGTACTGCATTATATCGACAATAACCAGGTTTGTAACGATGGCGATGTTATCTTGTTCGACTTTGGCGCCGAGTACGCGAATTACAATGCCGACATGAGCCGCTCAGTACCTGTAAGCGGCCGTTTTACAAAACGCCAGCGCCAGGTTTATGATGCAGTATTAAAAGTGATGCGCGAAGCAACAAAGCTAATTGTAGCCGGTGCCGTATGGAACGATTACCATGATGAAGTTGGTAAAATAATGACCAGTGAACTAATCGGCTTGGGTTTATTGGATAAACACGACGTTGAAAAGCAGGACCCTAAAATGCCTGCGTACAAAAAGTACTTTATGCATGGTACATCACATCACCTGGGCTTAGATGTACATGATTTTGCCAGCAGATATAAACCTTTTGAAGTCGGGAACATTTTAACCTGCGAAACAGGTATCTACATACCACAAGAAAACTTAGGCATAAGGTTGGAGAATAATATATTAATTACCAAAGGAGGAAATATCGACCTGATGGCGGATATTCCAATTGATGGTGATGAAATTGAATCAATAATGAATACGTAATTTTTGTTATTCCGTTGTCATTTCGACCGGAGGGAGAAATCTTCTACACCAGGCATAATCGCTTTGCAAGCTATAGAAGATTTCTCCCTCTGGTCGAAATGACAATTAATAATACTCTTCCAAAAACTTATACAGGTTAAATTCGGGATCAACTAAAGCTTTGGCAATATTTTGCTGAAGCTTTTTTTTATCGACATCAGTCATCCGTTTTTGCTGAATCAGCTTGTAGGCTTTATCAGCAAGTAACATTTCCTTACGCTGATGTTTTATTTGCGGTACCGAAGTAATAAAATTTATAATCGCGCCAACCCCATCCGCCTGTGATGCTACACTCTTAAAAACCGGAACCTGGTCAGTTAGTTTTTTAAGGTTATTGGCAAAAATATCTGCGCCATCACGGTCAGCTTTATTAACAATAAAGGCATCTGCAATCTCCATCAGGCCCGATTTAATGTTTTGTATCTCATCGCCACTCTCCGGCACTAATACTACTAAGGTAACATCAGCAAGGCCGGCAATCTCCACTTCACTTTGGCCAACGCCAACGGTCTCCACAAAAATATAATCAAACCCGGCGGCACGTAGCACATCGGTCATCTCAATTGTTTTTGCTGATAATCCGCCTAATGACCCACGTGTAGCAAGTGAACGTATATAAACTCTAGGATGATTAAAATAAGCCGACATCCGTATTCTGTCGCCCAATAAAGATCCGAAGTTAAAAGGAGAGGTGGGATCAATAGCTAAAACAGCTACTTTATTATTTTGGGCGATAAGGTCACCGATTAGCGCGTTAACCAGGGTGCTTTTGCCTGCCCCCGGAGGCCCTGTTATACCTATAATAGGTGTGGGATTAATAAAGCGCAGGCCTTTTAAAAGCTCATCGGCACCATGGAGTCCATTTTCAACAATGGTTAAAGCCCTGGCAACCGATTTAAAGTTATCGCTGTTTAAAGATGATAAAATATCGGAAGCGTTTTTTGATGCCATTGCAGTGCAAATGAAAATAAATTACCACAAGATATTTAATTATTTGCCCGAAAATTATTTGTTTAGATAAAAAAGCGAATATTTACAGGATCAATACATATTAATATAGTGTCAAAACCATCCATACTGCTCACCTTCGATTCCATGAAATATCCAAACTCGGGTTTTTTCTCCTTCGGGAAAAGCCTGGGCGATGCGATATTGACTCAGAATAAAGCTCGTTACAAGTTGTACTACTATATACATAAAAGGTCTACATACTTATTTAACCGAAAGGTAAGCCTTGTATACCTGTCAAAACTTCACAAGCTATTTTTCCCTGAGCCGAAACGGTTTGAATTGATCCATTTTACCGATCAGTATTGTAGGTTAAAGCCGCAAAAGGTTAAAGGCAAAAAAGTATTGACAATACACGATATTAATCCGGTACATGAGCAAATTAAATCATCAAAGAAAATAGAAAAACATCTTAATAAATTAAGAGGCTATATAAATGTTTGCGATAAGATTGTAACCATATCGCATTTTGTAGCTAAGGATATTTTACAATACTTTCCGGAAGCTGAAGGTAAAGTAAGCGTGATATACAATGGTGCCGATCAATTACAGGTTATTGAAGGCCACACGCCAAATTATCAGCCTAAAAAAGCATTTTTATATACTATAGGCTTTGTAGCTGCCAAAAAGAATTTCCATGTATTGCCGCCTTTATTGGTAGGCAACGATTATGAACTGATTATAGCGGGTATAGAAACGCCTTATAAAAGTGTAATAATGGAACAAGCACAAAAGTTTGGCGTTGCAGATAGGGTGAAAATCACGGGGCCGATAAGTGAGGAGGATAAAGCCTGGTATTATAAAAACTGCGAAGCTTTTGTATTCCCATCCATAGCCGAAGGGTTTGGGTTACCGGTTATTGAGGCTATGCACTTTGGTAAGCCGGTATTCCTGTCAACCCATACCTCACTACCCGAAATTGGTGGCGATGCTGCCTTCTACTTTGAAAATTTTGAACCGGAAACCATGCAAAATGCTTTCGCTAAAGGTATGGAAACGTTTAAAACCAATAATATGCAGCAAAAGGTTATTGCCCATGCCATGCAATTTGACTGGCAGGAAACGGCCCGCCAATACCTGAAATTATACGACGAATGCCTCGGTTTATAATGACAAATTAATTATAGCGTTAATTAGCTAATTACTTTAGATTTGCATTCTTTTATTTAATTATTTGATGAAGACATATTTCAGGCTACTCTCTTTTGCAAAACCCATCGAGAAGTACGCCATACCATACATTATATTTACCCTGCTTTATGTAGTTTTCAGCACAACGGTGTTTACCTTGTTAACACCGCTTATGAATACGCTTTTTTCTGCAGATAGTAATGCAACTCATGTTGTACACGCTATGCCAAAAAGCACTTTAGATGTTACCGGTTGGTTTAACTATTACATGGACTACTTTATACGTACGCATGGTGCCTGGGGCGCATTGCAGTTTGTATGTATAACGCTTATAGTAACCATATTTTTAGGTAACTTTTTCAGATACCTGTCTGCCCGTACTATGGAAAATCTGCGGGTGCATACACTGTTAAATCTGCGTCGCAGGGTTTTTAATAATGTGATGGATATGCACCTGGGTTTTTTTAATAACGAACGTAAGGGCGATATCATATCAAAAATAGCCTCAGATGTACAGGTGGTACAATACTCGGTTACCGGCACATTGCAGGTAATATTTAAGGAGCCAATCACCCTGATCGCATTTATGGTAATGCTGTTTATTTATTCGGCTAAGCTTACCTTTTATTCATTAATGGTGGTGCCTGTTTCGGCTTTCATCATCTCCAAAATAGTTAAAAAGCTTAAATCACAAGCGATAGCGGCGCAGCAAACTTATGGTAACATGATCAGTTATCTTGACGAGGCGCTATCGGGCGTAAGGATCATAAAAGCGTTTAATGCCACCAATTTCATCAAAAATCGCTTTGATAATGAGAACGTAAAATATTCAAAGATAATGCGTTCAATGGCCAGGCGACAGCAATCTGCTTCGCCGGTCTCCGAGGCACTATCAGTAACCATGATCTCCTGTATAGTGTTATATGGTGGTTATCTTATCCTCAACCATAAATCAGATCTTAACGCTGGGCAGTTTATTGCCTACATAGCTATATTCTCACAAGTAATGCGCCCGGCAAAAGCTATTTCCGACTCCTTTAGCGGCATACACTCAGGCATAGCGGCAGGCGAACGCGTGTTAGCACTTTTAGACGAAAAACCATCTATTGTAGATGTTCCTAATGCTAAACCTATCGGCGAGTTTAAAGAAGAGATCCGATTTGAAGATGTTTGTTTTGCCTATGGCGATAGAAAAGTTTTGCAAAACATTAATATAACCGTTCCCAAAGGTAAAACCATTGCATTGGTTGGCCCGTCGGGTGGGGGTAAATCTACTTTGATTGACCTGATACCTCGTTTCATCGTGCCACAATCTGGGCAGGTATTAATTGATGGAGTTGATATAGCCACCGTTACTGTTGATTCGGTAAGAGGTTTACTGGGTATAGTAAACCAGGAATCGATATTATTTAACGACTCTATTTTTGGTAATATAGCTTTCGGTAAAACCGATGCCACAATGGAACAGGTAATAGCAGCTGCCAAAATAGCCAATGCCCATAACTTCATTATCGAAACCGAAAAAGGTTACGAAACTAATATCGGCGATCGTGGTACCAAACTATCGGGTGGTCAAAAGCAGCGTATTTGTATAGCCCGGGCCGTGCTGGCTAATCCGCCGATTATGTTGTTGGATGAGGCTACCTCGGCACTGGATACCGAATCAGAAAAATTAGTGCAGGATGCCTTAAACAACCTGATGAAAAACCGTACCTCGTTAATTATTGCGCACCGTTTAAGCACCATACAAAACGCGGATTTGATTTTGGTATTGGAGAGTGGTCAAGTTGTGCAGCAGGGTACTCACCAGGAATTGTTAAATCAGGATGGTTTGTACAAAAGACTCATCAATATGCAAACCTTTAACGGGGACTGATATAATCAATAGCTTTTTTGTATTTCTCGATAGTAACCGGCCAGCTATAATTATCGGCAACATACCTTTTGGCATTTTCGCTTAAAGTGGTGGTATTAAAATCAGGGTGGAGAATGGTATTTAATGAGTTTTTGAAGCTATCATAATCATTAAATAAAAATCCGGCATTACTGTTATTAATGTGATCCTTCAGTACCTCACATTGCTCATTGGCTATAACCGGCACGCCATAAACCATGCTCTCTAATGTTACCAACGACAAGCTTTCGTACAACGATGGGATAACTAAAGCCTTAGCTTTTAAAAGCAACGAGGTTTTAATATCATCAGCCACAAAGCCGGTTAATATAATATCAGGATTGGCGGGGGCATCCATAAATAGCTCGCCAACAACAACCAGCTTTAAATTGCTATCCGAAGTTTTTTTATAGGCCGAAAAATAATCAAACAGTATACCGCAACCTTTTGATGGATCAACGCGGCCTATGTATATCAAAAACGGATCTCCGGGTTTTACTATATCATCAATACTTTGCGGTGCTATCTCTTTCGGTGGATCGATCCCCACACCAACAATTTCTGAAAATATAGCTTCGTTATGAAATTGCTGATTCACAAAATGTTGCTCGCTTAAAGTGTTATAAAGTATAGCCGCTGGCTTTTTAAAAAATTCCTTAAATATATTCAGATAAATAGGTGGTTCATCGTGTGCTGTTGGTACCAAAATTGATTTCTGTGGGGCCACGTCCATCCCAAATACCGTAGGGTAATATAAATAGGTGAAAAAAATCAGGGCGTCGTATTTGGCGTGATTTTCCGTAAGATAATTGATAAGAGTTGGTACATTAGGTCCCTGGCACTTTATCCACTCTTCTTCTTTTTTGGGGATAGAATCAATGGGTTGCAATTTTTCAAAGGCATTTAACAAACCAAACAGGCGTAAGGCTTTTTGATATAATCTTCGTTTACCAATTAGCTGCCGGCTTAACGAGTTGAATGTCTTCCAGTTTCTTGATTCCTCTACTGCAAACCTGCGTACGGTTATGCCATTTACAATACTAATACCTTCGGCATACTCATTCTTCCACGATAAATAGTCTTTGGCGCATGAGGTAAGCACCTCCACATCATAAATATCTTTTAATTTTTCAGCTATAATGCGACAGTGATATTCGGCGCCGCCGTTAACTTTCAAACCATAACGCTGTACAATAAAGGCTATTTTCTTTCTCAAAATTTATCTGGTCGTTGTACTTGTTGCTTATGTAGCAATAGTATCGTAAAAATTGTTTTGTAATACCTGTTTGTTAATATCCTTAATATGTATCAGGCAATAATCTTCGTTTTTTGATGGCAGGTAAAAATGCTTTTTATAACCGATCACTTCTTCGTGTACGGCATTTTTCCATTTTATTACCCCATTTAATTTAAATATCCTGAATTGATAATCCGGGAAGTTTACACGATTGTTCTCGTCAATATTCCACTTCCATTGGTTTATATGCTCGGTGGTTAGCCCATTCACAATATTTATTCTCGGCACCAAAAAACAGTCGCGCTTACTTTTTTGCCTTAGTATCTTTTTAATCTGCCTCACTAAAGTCTCCTTCGGTATCTCATCCGCATCAATCTGAAACAAGTAATCGCCTTTGGCATGTGCTATAAGCTTGTTTTTAAACGTAGCGAAATCATTGTTCAGCTTGGCCTCAACAACAACCAACTTGTCCTTGTAATTATCAATTACTTCGGTAGTACGGGCATCCTTATTAGTTACATCCTGCAAAATAATAATCTCATCATCCTCATCAATAATGGGGATTAGCATAGTAAGTAGTTTACTCAGTTCAACCGCTTCGTTACAAACGGTAATGCCGTATGATATTCTTATTTTTTTTCGTGTAAAAAACATTATTGTGGGGTATTAATAAGTTGCTTTTCGTGAGTTGCGGGTTTAAGTATCCGGATGGTAAAAATGCTGAATTTAAATTTAAACCTGTCTTTTTTAAATAACTTTTCAAAAAAAGTGACAGGCGCGTTTATTTGTTTGGTAATGATTTCATTAATATTCTGAAGCTTATTGAGTGCTTTTTCGTTAACATCATTGCCATTAAGCGTTATTAGAACATCATTATTTTTAGCCGAATTTAGGGGTTTGATCCTATTTTTTAGATTGATCTTCGTGTTTGGTTGCTCCTTGTTGATATAATCCGAAGCATCAACATCAATATATATTACCGAGCACCATGGCTCTAGTTTTGCAAGCAAATTTTCATTGCCGTTTTGTACCACCAGGCCAATATCATATTTGTTTTTTATGGGCGATGAGTTTTTAAATCCCCACTTGCGCACAAAGTTTTTATTGGAGTTTGCTTCAATTTGTGCTGTTCTGTTTTGATATTCCTCCGAAAAGCGTGAAGTTTTACTCACAAAGTGATAGCAAATAGCATCAAGCAGGGTAAACGTTTTTAACCCGGATAACCGTAACCTTAAAATCAAGTCATCATCCTCGCAAAACATCGGGTTGTACAAAGGGTCGAGGCCGCCAATAGTTAACAGCAGCTGCCTGTTGGCGCATAAAAAAAATGATGTGCCAGCATCTGGAATAATAACATCTTTATTTTTCTGCTGTATCTCAAGCGCGAATTGATATAAGCCGTTTTTATCCAATGTTTCAACATCCGCGCCAAAATCCCTGACAATTTTTCCCGGTCGCTCATCGCCCGAAAATATAGGTGGTTCAATAGTGGTGTAATAAATTACTAATTGCTCGGCAACATGCTTTTCCAGGTTCTCGATAAATCCGGGTGTAAGTACCACATCATTATGTGCAAAAGCCACATATTCGCGGGTTGCCAGTTGTGTGCATTTATTAAACGTATCCGAAAAGGTTTTGTCTTCGGTAGAAATGTAATAAATAAGATTTTTATCCTGTAATGAATTTAGCCATTCATGTGTGCCATCGGTACTGTTATAGCTTGTAAATACAATTTCAACATCGGGGTATAATTCGCGTGTGGTATAATAAAAGTTCTTGCTGTATTCCAGGTTATTTTTTAACCCAACCAATAAAGAGATATTGTTTTTTATTGAATTCATTGGCTGTTTAACTAAATTGAGCCGTATTTTTATTGTGAATAAGCTCTAATTGTAAATCTTTCGATGCAAAGATAAGTACTTGTTTACGTAAGCCCTATTTTAGCAGGTATTATACAATGGAAAAAAAAGTAGCCGTAATAATACCCTTTTATAAGGATGAATTGTTATACCACGAAAGTGTAGCGCTACGGCAATGTTTTAAAATATTAGGCAACCATACCATCATCGCCATAAAACCTGAGCGGCTGGATTTACCTGCCACCATTACTCAATACCCTTTTTTTAAGATCACTACTTTTAATAACAGCTTTTTTGCTGATGTACAAGGTTACAACAGGCTAATGCTTTCTGCTGAGTTTTATGAGGCTTTTATTGATTACGAGTATGTTTTAATATATCAGTTAGATGCATTTGTTTTTAAAGATGAGTTGCTTTATTGGTGTAACCAGGGCTTTGATTATATAGGCGCACCATGGATAAAGCCATATGTTTTCCCCAATATTTTTGAAATTGTCAGATCAAAATTACAATCACATTATTATACTCGTTTTAATGTACGGGTTAATGGATTGCCAAGCCTTAAACAGTTTAATTATAAAGTTGGTAATGGTGGTTTCTCCCTGAGGAAGACAGCGGTTCTCCACGATTTATGTGTCAAATTAAATGCTAAAATCGAGGAGTATAACAACCAGGAAAGCCATTTATTTAATGAAGATGTGTTTTGGAGTGTTGAGGTTAACCGCAGGCGCAAAATATTAAAAATACCCAAATACAGAAAAGCACTACAGTTTTCGTTTGAGTTTCATCCTAAAATAGCTTTACAAATTAATAATAACCGTTTGCCGTTCGGCTGCCATGCATGGGATCTGAAATTAGAATTCTGGAAGCCGATATTTAAAGAAGCGGGGTACGATATTTAAGCTTTCGCGTATTTTTTCAGGATAATGAAATATAGCTTGAAAAATAATTTAGGTGAAAGTTTTAAAAAACTGTTGTTATAGTAAAGCATCTCACAGGCAACCCATCTGGGGAATTTTAAAAGAATAAGCTGATCTATAAAAAACTTAAATGTCGCCTTCTCTGCATAAAGCATTTGCTTTTTTGAAGCAGGTTTCAGGTTAACGGGCAAACGGGAATTCCATTTTTTATGCAGATCAAGTGTCGCTGCTATCCATTCAGCGTTATAGCTGCCTTCAGAAAAGTGATCTATCAAAATATCAAACGTAACACCGATTTTATAATTTTGACCAATGCTTAATGAAAAATCAAGATCATAAGCATGGAAGCCTTTAAAGTTAATTTCATCAAACATTACTTCTGCGGCTATCGCTTTCGGCGTACAGAACCATACGCCATCAATACAGGCTACTTCGGCAAATTCTTTTTTGCCCGGGTTTTTGTAATAATGGAATGGCTCCTGTTGCTTGTATTTAAAACGTTGTATCAGGTTAATATAGGCAGTTTCAATTCCGGTTGGGTTCCAACCTGATGGCGCAAGCGATTTATATTCGCTGCCGGCAATACCTAACAAGCCATAGTCGTGATGGGATGTAAAAAAGTTTAAAACACGGTTACCCCAATCATAGGTTTTAATTAATATATCCTCATGCATAAAGCAAAGCATATTATACCTGGCTTGTTGTATGCCGCTGTTATAAATTTCGCAAATGCCTTTGCTGCCATCGCTGTTATTGATCGCTATTATTTCAAAGGGTACGCCAATAGTGATCTCAATATTTTCGGAAACCTGTTGTAATTGGTCGGGATCAGCCGAAGCGATTATTATAGAGATCATTTATTTAAAGGCAGATTTATGCCTGCAAATATAATGATCAATAAAATAGCAGACCGAACCACATCGGGCATAAAAAAATGGAGATTAGAGATCGGGTTATAAAATAAAAGCTATCATCAAACACAAATTCAACAACACCAGCCTTTAAATATAAAACCCTACCCTCTAAGCTCCATCAAAGACTAGCAGATCAGGATTTAAAGCTCTTATCTCACAACACCCAAACCAAGCTTTATAATCCTAATCACTAATCTGAAATCTTGTTTAATCAAACTTAATACCTAAGCCAATTTGAAATACCTGGTTGCGGTAATCAGGTACATACGAATCGCCGTAACCGTCACCCTGGTTAAAGTCTATAGTATAACGTGCACGTAACTCAACATTCTGGTTAAGGTCAAAACTAACGCCAATCACACCATCAAGAAAAGTGTTGTTGCCATTATTATTGTTTTGATGATCTTGCTCTGTAATGGTAAAGCCGCTGCTGTAGGTGTTAGTAGTATTGGTTAAGAATGATAATTGTGGGCCAATCAGGAAGTTAAATCCTGGCGCTAAATGAAACTTAGCTAACAATGGCACGTCAATAAAATCTTCACGCGAGGTAAAATGTCCGTCAGGTGTGTTTGCACTGTATCCCTTTTGTGAGTATAAAACTTCCGGCTCGAATGATAGCGGATAGATCAATGGTACATCAAGAAATAAACCAGCGTTAAAACCAGCAATTGTACCGGTGCTAACTTGATTATCATAACCAGCTACTGTATTTGCAAGATTTAAACCACCGGTAATACCTACCCTTACACGATTAAAATCGTCGTGATTGTCTTCTTCTCTTCTGTGGTGCCTAACTACCACCCTGCGTGGGCCATAATAATATTCCTGCGCGCTAACCGAACCTGCAAACATGAGGCCCATTGCTAATAGTAAAAGAACTTTTTTCATTTCGTAAATAGTTTTAATATAATGCATAGAGTAATAATTTATCCAAAGGTTTATTTTAAGGTTAATTTTTTTTACAAGCTTGACCTAAAACCGTGCCATACAATTTAAGTTTTACCTACATTTGAACCATGGCCACTATCAGGAAAAGCTTTATTTATAGCTTATTGTTAACCTTGAATTTTATTACCATTCGTGCATTCGCACAAAAAGAAAGCTATATACAATCATTAAATAAGCAAAACCATTGGGTCGATTCGGTATTTAAAAAACTTAACCGGAGACAAAAAGTGGCGCAATTATTTTTTGTGCGCGCGCATACCAACCTGGGGTTGGCTTATGAAGACTCAGTGGCAAATGTCATAAAAAATGAACAGGTTGGGGGCTTAGTGTTTTTTCAGGGAGGACCGGTGCGGCAGGCGGAGTTAATTAACCGCTATCAAAAAATATCAAGGGTGCCATTAATTATTGCGCAGGATGGTGAATGGGGTTTAGGCATGCGCCTGGATTCAACCATATCATACCCTTATCAAATGACTTTGGGTGCGATACAGGATAATACCCTCATCTATAAAATGGGGCAAATGGTAGCTTATGATTTTAAGCGCATGGGCATGCAAATGAATTTCGGCCCCGATATGGACATCAACAATAATCCGGATAACCCAGTGATTGGTTATCGTTCATTTGGTGATAATAAATATAATGTAGCCGCTAAAGGCATAGCCTATTTTACCGGTATGCAAAGTGAGGGCTTACTTACTACGGCAAAGCATTTCCCCGGCCACGGTGATACCAATGTAGATTCGCACTTTGACCTGCCGTTACTACCTTTCAGCAGGGAACGTTTAGACACTTTAGAAGAATACCCCTTCCGCGAAGCGATAAAAGCCGGGATAAGCGGCATTATGATAGCCCATATGGATATTCCATCGTTAGATAGTACTAAACATTTGCCATCAACCTTATCCCGCAAAATAGTAACCGACATTTTAAAGGATTCGCTGGGCTTTAAAGGGTTGGTAGTTTCTGACGCGATGGAAATGAGGGGCGTTGTGAAATATTTTCCAAATGGGGATGCGGATGTTCGTGCATTTTTAGCGGGAAATGACGTTTTAGAATTATCGCCAAACTCAAATTTGGCTATCAAAAAAATCAGGAAAGCAATTCGCAACGATCAGATCAGCCAGGAAGAATTTGATGCGAAAGTTAAAAAAGTACTGGCGGCAAAATATTGGGCAGGCCTGAATAACTATCACGAAACGCCAATAAACAATTTAGTGGCCGAGTTAAATCGCCCGGCAGCTAAAGAACTTGTGGCCCAGTTAAGCGATGCCGCTATTACGCTTTTAAAAGGCAATGCCGCCTCGTTGCAACTTAACCCAATTATTAAAACCGCGATAATAAGCATAGGGGGTATGCAGCCGACCGTATTTCAGCAGGATTTGACGCACTGGTACGTAAACAGCCGGATTTTTATGATCAGTAAAAACGAATCTGCCAGTGATGTGAAGAGTCTTTTAACCGTATTAAAAAACTACGGACAGGTTTATATCAGTATTCACGATACCCGTATTCGCCCCCAAAGCAAACTGGATTATAATGTATATGTTAAGCAACTCATCACCGACCTTGCGTCACGCAGGAACACTGTGATAAGTGTTTTTGCTAATGCCTATAGTATTGCCGGTTTGCCGGGTATCGAAAAAGCAGGTGCCTTAATTGTTGCTTATCAAAACAGCGACTACCTGCAACACTCAGCAGTTAAGGTTATTACCCAGCGCTTAAAACCAAGTGGCAAACTATCAGTTAGTATAAATGAGTACTTTAAAAACGGTGCAGGCATAAGTTTGTAATATTATGGACAAAAAAATCAAGGTAATAGTAACGGGTGCAACCGGCATGGTAGGCGAGGGCGTAATGCACGAGTGTTTACTCAACCCGCAGATTGAACAGGTATTGATCGTGAACCGGAAACCATCCGGCTTTACTCATTCCAAGCTTAAAGAAATTATACATGCTGATTTCTTTGATTTGTCGCCCATTGCCGAGCAGCTTGCGGGATATGATGCTTGTTACTTTTGTCTCGGCGTTTCCTCAATAGGTATGAAAGAGCCTGAATATTATAAACTAACCTATACGCTCACCATGAACTTCGCCCAAACCTTGGTTACACAAAATGCCAATATGGAATTCTGCTACATATCCGGTGCAGGCACTGATAGCACCGAAAAAGGCAACTCGATGTGGGCACGTGTAAAAGGGAAGACAGAGAATGATTTGACGAAACTACCTTTTAAGGCAGTATACAATTTCAGGCCTGGTGGCATGCTGGCCACTAAGGGATTAAAAAATACGTTGCCTTATTACAAGTACTTTAGCTGGTTATACCCATTCATGCGTAAATTCTTCCCAAAAACGGTTAGCACCCTTGCCGAATTAGGCCAGGCCATGATCAATAGCACATTGATTGGTTATGATAAGCATGTTTTAGAAGTGCTGGATATTGTGAAACTGGCGCATGAGGGTGAGGTGAAAAATTGAAGGAATTATAGTAAATTTGATTTATAAATTTTACGATATGGTACTGGTATTAAAAAAAGGAGCGAATAAAAAAGAAATGGATAATATTTCCGCTAAGCTTCAAGTCTCAAAAGGAGTTGATACTAAGAAGTATTGTGGTTCTATTAAGTTAAAAGAAGATCCTTTAGTTATACAAAAGCAAATGAGGGATGAGTGGGAATAGTTTTTTGTTAGATACAAATGCAGTATTGTATGTATTAAACGGAGATGAAACACTCGCTGATTTTTTATTTGAAAAAGAGTTATATCTCTCCGTAATTTCAGAAATGGAATTGTTAAGCTATAAGAATATAACAGAGGAAGAAAAGAAATCAATTAAGCATTTTTTAAATGAATTTGTCATTATCAATATTGACGAAAGAATTAAGCAAAATGCCATAGAAATAAAAAAGGTAACCAACCTTAAATTGCCAGATAGTATTATAGCGGCAACTTCGCTATCGTTAAAGTTACCACTTATTACATCCGATAAAAATTTTAAGCATGTCGGAAAGCTAAATCTTGTTTACTACGAGAAATAATTATTTAAGATCATCTCTTCTTAAGTAATATTTTCCTATGCGATTCTTACAACTATGCAATCATCCGCCAATAAATACAACGAGAAATTTCAAGAAGCATTAGCCAACCTTAACCCCGAGCAATTGGCCGCGGTTAACAAAATGGATGGGCCGGTACTGGTGGTTGCAGGGCCCGGTACGGGTAAAACGCAGATATTGGCGGCACGTATAGGTAAGATATTAACTGATACCGATGCCCTGCCAAACGAAATACTTTGCCTTACCTATACCGATGCGGGCGCAATTGCCATGCGCAAGCGGTTGTTTGATTTTATTGGGCCGGATGCATACCGGGTTAACATTTATACCTTCCATGCTTTTTGTAACGAGATCATTCAGGAAAACCTGGAGTATTTTGGCAAATTGAATTTGGAACCATTGTCAGAATTGGATGGCGCTATGCTGTTCCGCGAGTTGGTGGATGAGTTCCCGAATGAGCATTTATTAAAGCGTTTTACCGGTGATGTTTATTTTGATGCACCAAGATTAAAACGCCTGTTCTCCACCATGAAAAGCGAAGGCTGGAGCGAAGAATCTATCGCCGTAGCCGTAAAAGAATATTTAGACGACCTGCCCAACCGGGAAGAATTCATCTACAAAAGAGCCAATGCCAAAGCGGGTATACAAATAGGCGATCCGAAGCAAAAAGATATTGATAAAGTTGCCGAAGCCATGCAAAAGCTGATGGCTGCCGTAGGTGAGTATAAAAACTACGCCGGCAAAATGGCCACCAATAACTGGTATGATTATGACGACATGATCATCTGGGTGCTGAAAGCTTTCCGCGAGAATGAAGAAATTTTGCGCAAGTACCAGGAGCGTTATCAATACATTTTGGTTGATGAGTTTCAGGATACCAGCGGTTCTCAAAATGAGCTGTTGAAGTTCCTGTTGAATTATTGGGAAGTCCCTAACGTGTTTGTTGTGGGCGATGATGATCAGTCGATATTCAAATTCCAGGGTGCTAACATGAAGAATATCCTTGATTTTGCGAACGATTATGTGAGCACCTTGCACACCGTAGTGCTTAAACATAACTATCGATCAAACCAGGAAATCCTTGATATTTCAAAGGCGCTTATTAATAACAATAACGAGCGTTTAACCAGTCAGCTTGCACTGGATAAAGATTTAAGGGCATCGCATCCTCGTTTCGGTGAGCTAACTGTTCAGCCCACCATTCGCGAATATGAAAACCCCGGCAAAGAGGTAGTTGATGTAGCCATGCAGATCAAAAAACTGATTGAGAAAGGCACACAGCCAAACGAAATCGCGGTAATATACCGTAACCACAGTCAGGTTGAGGAATTGCTGCAATATTTGGACGTTGAGAAAATAGCCGTTAACACCAAACGGAAAATTGATATACTGGAGCAGCCTTTCGGCGAAAAGATTATTACCATTTTGCGTTATCTCGCTATGGAAATGGATTCGCCTTATAGCGGCGATGAATTGCTGTTCGAGATCATGCATTATGATTTTTTCGGTATAGCGCCGATTGAGGTTGCCAAGGCCAGTATCGCGGTAGCAAAAGAAAACTATGCTACAGCATCCAATAATCAGCCTAAAACATCCTTACGTCGGTACGTAAGTGAAATGCGCACTCCGGCGCAGCCGGGCTTATTTGATCAGGTGCAGAATGTGGAAATGAAATTCCTCATCAACAATATCGATTTCCTACTGAAGGAATCGGTTAGCGTTACGCTGCAACAGTTCTTTCAGCAGGTGATCGGTAAAATGGGTATCCTGCGTTATATCATGCATCAGCAGGACAAAGGCACGTACATGCAAATGCTAACCAGCTTTTTTGATTTTCTGAAAGATGAAAGCCGCAAGAATCCCGAGATAAAACTAAGCGACCTGATATTGACTATCGACCTGATGAAAAAGAACAATATCCGTTTGAGCTTGAATCAAATGATATTCTCTGAAAAAGGAATCAACTTTTTAACTGCGCACGGCTCAAAAGGATTGGAATACGAATATGTGTTCTTCATCGGTTGCGATAAAAAAACATGGGACAGTAAAGGCCGAAATACAGGCTTCAGCTATCCGGATACATTAACACAAACTAAAGGTGATGACATCGCCCAAAAAGAAGAATCGCGCAGGTTGTTTTATGTGGCGCTTACCCGGGCCAAACAATGCCTCATGATATCTTACGCCAGCACCGATAAAAACGGCAAGGATCAGGAATCGTCGCAATTTGTAGGAGAGATTTTGGCTGATACGCATTTACAGGTTGAGCATCCGCAGGTGAATGAAGAGGATATGATCGGTTTTTATGCGACGCAATTTAATGTTGATGATAAGCCAAAAGTGGAATTACTGGATACCAATTACATTAACCAGTTGCTGCAGAATTATACTCTTTCGGTAACGCACTTAAATAATTACCTGGATTGCCCGCTGCGGTTTTATTTCCAGTGTTTAATCAGGGTGCCATCAGGTAAAAGTCCGTCGGCTACGTTTGGGCAGGCGGTACACTGGGCGCTTAACCGCACCTTCAAAAAGCTGAAGGAGTGGGGCGATGAGTTCCCGCCAACAGAGGAGTTTATGAAGGAGTTCCGTTGGTATATGTACCGCAACCGCGATTCATTTACTAAAGAAGAATTTAAACTGCGCCTGGCCTACGGCGAAAAGATAATGCCTGCCTATTACGAACAAAATATTACGCATTGGAACAAAGTTGCCGTAACCGAGCGTGCCATTAAAAATATTGAGATACAGGGCGTCCCAATAAAAGGTAACCTGGATAAAATAGAGTTTGAAGGTAAAAATGTAACTGTTATCGACTATAAAACCGGTAAACTTAAAAATGCCAAAGATAAACTGCTGGCCCCAACAAATGATCAGCCTAACGGCGGCGATTACTGGCGCCAGGCGGTTTTCTACAAAATACTAATAGACCACGACCGCACAAACGATTGGCAGGTGGTGGGCACCGTATTTGATTTTGTAGAGCCGATAAAAGACAACGAGTATCACAAAGAAAAAATATTCATTACTCCAGAGGATACAGAAACGGTAACCGAACAGATCACCTCAGTATACAAAAAAATAATGGCACACGATTTTAATACCGGCTGCGGTAAAAAGGAATGCGACTGGTGTCATTTTGTAAAAAGTAACTTTAACCAGGTGGAAGGTGTTTTAGTTGAGGAGGGTGACGAAGTTTAATATATTTACATTACAACACCTCATTATGAAATATTTACTTTTTGTTATCCCCGCAATTTTTGCGCTGCAGGTATCGGCACAAATCACTATTAAGCAGGATACAGCCATTAAACAGATGGTTGATGAAGTATCATCAAAAAATATAGAGGCTAACATACGCAAACTGGTGAGTTTTAAAACACGCCATACATTAAGCGATACCACAAGCAAAACGGAAGGCAGCGGAGCAGCACGTAACTGGATAAAAGCGACGCTTGAAAAATATGCACTCGAATCCCGCGGCAGGATGGTTGTACAGTTTGATACTTTTACCCAGCCAAAAGGCGAAAGGATAGATAAACCGGTTAAACTCAAAAATGTATTAGCTATTTTAAAAGGGACTGATCCAACTGACACCAGGATATACATCGTATCGGGCCATTATGATTCGCGGGTGAATGATGTGATGAACCCTAACGCTGTTGAGCCGGGCGCAAATGATGATGCCAGCGGTACAGCAGTTTCTATGGAATTGGCAAGGGTAATGTCGACACGTTCCTTCCCCGCAACAATAATTTTTATGTCAGTAGTGGGTGAAGAGCAGGGTTTGTACGGTTCTACCAATGTGGCTAAACGCGCAAAAGACGAAAACTGGAATGTTGATGCTATGCTGAATAATGATATTGTCGGTAATACCCACGGTATGGAAACCGACCTTAAAGATAACCGTAGTGTGCGTGTATTTAGCGAAGGTGTACCTTCAGTTGCTGCTGCCAATGCAAAGCAGGTAGCAAGCCTGATAGGTTTAGGTGGCGAAAATGATAGTCCCTCGCGCGAGCTGGCCCGCTATGTGAAAGAAGTTGCGGAGCGTTATGTTGACCAATTGGATGTAAAACTAATTTACCGCCGTGATAGGTACCTGCGAAGCGGCGACCATGTGCCGTTTTTAATGCAAGGGTTTACCGCGGTAAGATTTACTGAAATGAATGAAGATTTTAATCGCCAGCACCAGGATGTACGCACCGCAAATGGTGTTGATTATGGCGACCTTCCTGACTTTGTAGATTACAACTATGTACAAAAGGTTGCCCGTATGAACCTTTCGGTTTTAGCGAATTTAGCCATGGCTCCCGCTGAACCTCAAAATGTTGGTGTAGTTACCAGCGACCTCACTAATAAAACTGTTTTAAAATGGGATGCTCCAAAAACAGGGAAAAAGCCTACCGGCTATTATGTGCTTATGCGCGAAACGATCAGCCCGTACTGGCAGGAAAAATATTACGTTACTGATACCACCGCCACGCTGTATTACTCAAAGGATAACTACTTTTTTGCTGTACAATCGTTAGATGCGGATGGACATGAGAGTCTGCCGGTATTTCCAAAGCCAATACGGTAGTACAATTTGTTTTTAATGTTTATGACATTGCCATTACCACTTAAATCCGCTTGATACAAAACGTATCATTCTTTCCCACTTCTGTATAAATCCACCCCGTGGATTGCCCATAGTTTTGTATCAACATTAAAAAAACAAAGCAATGGCAAAAACAATTTTTATTACAGGAGCTTCCCGTGGATTCGGGAAAATATGGGCAGAAGCATTTTTAAAACGTGGCGATAAAGTAGCCGCAACTGCAAGAAATTTAGATACGTTAAATGATTTGGTAGCCACTTATGGTGATGCCATATTACCGATACAATTAGATGTAAACGACAGAGCAGCTGGCTTTGCCGCTGTTAAAAAAGCAAAGGAAGCATTTGGGAGTATTGATGTGCTGATCAACAATGCAGGCTTTGGTTTATTTGGCGCGATTGAGGAAACAACAGAAGAACAAGCCCGCCAACAGATAGAAACCAATGTATTCGGCTTATTATGGATAACCCAGGCTGTATTGCCGATTATGCGCGAGCAAGGCCATGGCCACATTATCCAGGTATCAAGTGTATTGGGTGTGGCTACTTTACCGGTATTGGGTATCTACAATGCATCCAAATTCGCGGTTGAGGGTTTAAGTGAGACATTGGCTGCCGAAGTAAAAGGTTTCGGCATTAAAGTTTCATTGATAGAGCCTAATGGATTTTCAACTGATTGGGCAGGCGCATCGTCATCTCAAACTGAGCCAATTGAAGCTTATGCAGGTGTTAAAGCAGCCTTCCAGGCAGGGCTTACCGATGATGCATTCGGTAAGCCTGAAGCAACAACCCCGGCAGTTTTAAAATTGGTTGATAGCGAAAATCCTCCGCTTAGGTTGTTTTTAGGCAAGGTTGCTTATCCATGGGTGAAACAATTGTACGCAAGCCGTTTAGCCGAATGGGAAGAATGGAGCGAAGTAGCAACTGCAGCTCACGGCCACTAATTAAATTCTATTTTATCGTGACAAACCTATGCCGATTTCGGTGTAGGTTTGTTTAATTTATAACATCATGAAACACTTCACCAGCATTGCCGAACTACATAAATACAACGGTTTCCCACCGCCTGAGCACCCGCTGATCAGCCTTTTTCAATGTAATAAGACTTGCAATATCGGGGATCGGGAGTTTACCTCTGATTTTTATATGATCGGTTCCAAAAAATTGAAATCGGGCGTGGTTTTATATGGCCGTACTAAGTATGACCATGGCAATGGCTCCATGTCGTTTTATAAACCGAGACAAGTGGTTGAGTTCAGGAATTTGGAGTTTGAGGAAGATGGCTTCCTGATTTTTATTCACGAGGATTTACTAAACGGACATGTGCTGCATCATGAAATAAAAAAGTATGGTTTCTTTGATTATGAAGCAAATGAAGCATTGCACTTATCGCCCAGGGAAGAAGAAATAGTGTGGGATTTATTTCACAAAATACAAACCGAATACAACAGCAACCCCGATGAATACAGCCGCGATATTATGTTAACACATATCGATTCTATATTAAAATATTCGCAGCGTTTTTATAACAGGCAGTTTATCAACCGTACCGAATTATCAGGCAAAACGGTTTCTAAATTCAATAAATCACTGGCAACTTATTTTTCAAATGGTGGATTAGCCAAGGGTTTACCTACAGTAAATTATATGGCCGAGCAGCTTAACCTTTCATCAAGGTATTTAAGTGACCTGTTAAAAAAGGAAACCGGCAAAACCGCACTTGAGCTGATCCATATTTATTTAATATCGGAAGCAAAGAACTTGCTAATGGTAGCTGATCAAAGCGTATCCGAAATAGCCTATACTTTAGGTTTTGAAAACTTGCCTTACTTTTCAAGGCTGTTTAAAAGGGAAGTAGGCATCAGCCCCAATCAGTTTAAAAAGCAGCTTTATAATTAATGATCTGATGATGGGATCACTACTTTCTTGGTCTTATCGCGTTTAGCAACAAATAATAGTAGCGGTAATACAATCGCGAAGAAGGAACCGATCAGGAAAAAGCCATCCAAATAACTGGAAAACGAGGACTGTTTAACTACCACCAGCTCAATTAACTGCATGGCTTTTTGCTTAGCATCCAGCAAGCCAAAACCCTTTTGCTGAAATAGTTGGGTATAACCGCTAATGCGCGCAATCGAAATTGGGTTATCCGAAGTGATATGCGTAATTAGATCCATCCGATGCGAGGCGATACGCCGGGCAACATAGGTATTGATGATGGAGATACCGAATGAGCCGCCCAACTGCCGCATCATGTTATTTAACGCCGTGCCTTGCGGCATATCTTTTGCTTCCAACGATGAAACGGCAAGTGTACCTAACGGTACGGTTAATAAAGCCATGCCTATCGCCCTAAAAATTAAATTCAAAGTAATATCTGCTGCCGGTGTTTGCAGGTTGATCCTCGACATTGACCAGTTAAAGTAGATAAAACATAAAAAGCCCAATAAAACAATTAATGCCGGTGATACACCCTTTTGCAGCAACTTGCCGGTTATAATGAGCGCCAAAACGGCTACGATAGATCCGGGTAGTAATAGCAAGCCCGATTGTGTAGGTGTAAAGCCCAGTAAACGTTGCGCTACAACAGGAGTTAAGTAGATGGAGGTATACATCCCCATCCCCGTAATAAAAGTGAGTACAGCGGCAATGCTTAATGACCTGAACCTTAAAATATGCAGGTTGACTACCGGGTTTTTGGTATGCAGCTCCCAGATGATAAAAGCAGTAAGGGATAGCGTTGCCAGCACGGTTAAAAAAGTGATATAACCTGCCGCAAACCAGTCGTCGGTTTGGCCGCGCTCAAGTACTACCTGTAAGGAGCCGATGCCGACAATTAATAACATAATACCCAGCCAGTCTATCTCCCTGATCTTTTGTTTGATCGGTTCGTACAAAAAGAACATACAGGAAACCGCCGCGGCTATTCCGATAGGTACATTAATGTAAAATATCCATGGCCATGAGTAATTCTCGGTAATGTAACCACCTAAAGTTGGGCCAATGGTTGGGCCGATAAAAATACCGATTCCGAATAAGGCGCTTGCAGTTGCTTGTTTTTCCTTCGGGAATAACTCATAAACTACTGTTGCCGATACAGATAATAATGCACCACCACCCAAACCCTGTAAAAACCTGAATGCCACCAACTCCCAAATACTCGTGGCATTGCCACACATAAATGAGCAAACGGTAAACAGTATAATTGAACCAATATAATAATTACGCCGCCCCAGGTTATTGGCTAAAAAGCTAGTCATGGGGATGATGATCACATTGGCTATGGCGTAGGAGGTAATTACCCAGGATGTGTCCTCCAAAGTTGCGCCCAAATTACCGCTCATGTAATTAAGGGCTACGTTTACTATGGAAGTATCAATCAGTTCCATAATTGCGGCGGCAATTACAGTGATGAGGAGGATTTGTCTTTTTATCGGGCTCATATATATTATACCAATCGGTATATTTTAAAATGTGATTTTGCATAGATATTTCTACCCAGCTCACAAATATACCAATTGGTATATTTTAACAAAAGATAATGGATGTCAAATGACGTAGCAATGGCAATGAACTCTGTTTATTCTCAAAAAAACAGATTCAATACGTATCATGTGCTTCCTCGATTTAGCTTTTTTGTAATAATGTGGTGATAATGTAAAAATCGCATTAAATTTAGCCCGCTGTTACGCATTTATAAGATACATTATAATATAATTGCACCTTATATAACTGACACGTATTACCCCTATTAATTAATAAGGGATCTCCCTTAAATTTACATTGATGAAAAAAACACTCATTATTATTTTCGCCTGCTTGCCGCTATTCACTTTTGCACAAGTTGTTAAACAAGCCGATTTGGTTGAATATATAAACCCGCTGATGGGTACGGCATCTAAACCCATCATGTCAAACGGTAATACCTATCCTGCTGTTGCTGTTCCCTGGGGGATGAATTTTTGGACAGCCCAAACCGGTAAAATGGGAAGCGGTTGGCAATACACCTATGATGCGGATAAAATACGCGGCTTTAAACAAACGCATCAGCCTTCGCCCTGGATGAATGATTACGGCATGTTTTCTGTATTTCCTGAAACGGGGAAAGTGATCATCGACGAAAATAAACGCGCCAGTTGGTTCTCGCACAAAGCCGAAACAGCAAAGCCTTATTATTACAGCGTTTATCTGGCGGACTATAACGTAACAACCGAAATTACACCTACCGAGCGTACTGCAAATTTCAGGTTCACATTTCCTAAAAGTGATAGCTCACATATTTTGATCGATGCTTTTGATAAAGGATCGTACGTAAAGATCATCCCTGAGAAACACGAAATAATAGGCTATAGCACTAAGAATAGCGATGCTGTACCGGCAAATTTTAAAGATTATTTTGTTATATATATCGATAAAGATTTTACTGCTACTACCTGGCATGATACTGTAACAGACAAAAACTCATTAGAGTATAAAGGTAATCATGCGGGTGCCATTATCAGCTTTAAGACTATAGATGGCGAAAAGGTACATATGCGCGTGGCTTCATCCTTCATCAGCATTGAGCAAGCCGAACTCAATTTAAAACGTGAACTTGGGAACGATAGCTTTGATGTTACCGAACAAAAAGCAAAAGCCATCTGGAACAAAACCTTGAACAATGTGCAGGTTGAGGGCGGCACTATCGATCAGATGCGCACTTTTTATTCCTGCCTGTATCGCATGCTTTTCTTCCCTAACCGTATGTATGAGGTTGATGCCAAAGGGCAGACTGTACATTACAGCGTTTACAATGGCAAAATTATGCCGGGCTACCTGTTTGCAGGCACCGGTTTTTGGGATACCTTCAGGGCTTTATATCCATTCCTGAATATGGTTTACCCGTCCATCGTTAAAGAAATGCAGATGGGCCTGGTTAATGATTATAAAGAGGGTGGCTGGCTGCCGGAATGGTCGAGTCCGGGTTATGCCGATTGTATGGTGGGTAATAATTCCGCATCAATAGTGGCAGAATCATATGTGAAGGGACTTCGCGGATATGATATTGAAACCTTGTACAAAGCATTAATACACGGGGCTAACAATACCGGGCCAAACGCTACCGGCCGTATCGGGGTGGATTATTACAACACATTGGGTTATGTGCCTTATGATGTAAATATTCATGAAAACGCAGCACGTACCTTAGAATATGCTTATGACGATTTTTCAATTTATACATTAGGTAAAGCGCTTGGCAAACCGGCATCAGAGATCGACATCTACAAAAAACGGGCTATGAACTACAAAAACCTGTTCGACCCTAGTATAAGGTTAATGCGTGGTAAAAATAAAGATGGTTCGTGGGAAACACCTTTTAACCCGTTTAAATGGGGTGATGCCTTTACCGAAGGTAATAGCTGGCACTATACCTGGGGCGTTTTTCAGGATGTTCAAGGCTTGATTAATTTAATTGGCGGAAAGCAAAACTTTGTTGCCAAACTTGATTCGGTATTTACCCTGCCACCAATATTTGACGATAGCTATTATGGCTACACTATACACGAAATACGCGAAATGCAGGTAGCTGATATGGGCCAGTACGCGCATGGTAATCAGCCTATACAACACATGATCTATTTATATGGTTATGCAGGTGAACCCTGGAAAACTCAATACTGGGCACGCGAAACAATGAACCGCATGTATAGGGCAACACCTGATGGTTATTGCGGCGATGAAGATAATGGCCAAACATCGGCATGGTATGTGTTTTCGGCAATAGGTTTTTACCCGGTATGCCCGGTTAGCGGGCAGTATGTGCTAGGTGCTCCATTGTTTAAAAAGATCACCATTAATTTGGAGAATGGTAAAAAACTTATCATCAATTCGCCAAAAAACAATGCCGATAACAAATACGTTAATAGCATGACTTATAACGGCAAACCGTATGACTTAAACTGGGTTAGTCACCTGGCTTTAATGCAGGGGGCGGTTATCAATATGGATATGTCCGCGACACCCAATAAAGTGCGTGGAATAAAAGCTTCGGATGTGCCTTATTCATTATCAAATGATAAATAAACAAGGTATCTACTAAACAAAAAAAGCTTGCTGATTCAGCAAGCTTTTTTTGTTTAGTATTAATTACAAGTTAATTGTAAGCATGATTTACCTCTGATGATGCTAATTGTATCTCAGGTATTCTGCTTGCTTTTTCAGCGGGTGCTTCTTTATCAATATCAAGTCGTACAACCGGGCCATCGGCGGCAAGCTCACTGCCGGGAACTTTTGATTTAAATATAGGCCAAAGCAATTGAGCATACCATTGGTCGCCTTCGTAATGAGAGATACCGTAAGCTTTTGGATATTGGCGGGAAATTAACGCTGTACCAAAGGTAATATCCCACAAGAAAAACATATTCCCAAAATTGCCTTTATAGTAGCCTACGCCATCATCAGTAGTTGCCGCGTGATGCGCATGATGTGTTGCAGGGGTTGATATTAAACGTTCCAGCACCCAGGCAATAGGATGTAATACTTTGTATTTGTAGAAAGGCTTATCCCACGGAATACTAGAGTGGGCAAGCGTAGTAATAGTTGATTTAATTACCCTTACCGCGATAGCAGGTATACCCAAACCAAGGTAAACTAATGCTGATGTTAAATATACCTGCGAAAAGAAGAGGGTATAAATAAGATTCTGACGGCTTGCCATTGCCATACCCATATAACTGGCCGAGTGATGGGTACGGTGAAAACGCCACAACCACGGGATCTCATGATGCAGGCGGTGATACCAGTATTGGGTTAAATCGTCGGCAATAGCAATAATGGCGAAGCCCCACAAAAAGGGTACCCATGTAAATACATTTTTAAATCCGGGTAATACAAACGGTAAAAAGTGCAGCGCAAAGAAAGCGAATACCGGCTGTATAACCAACCGTGGCAATGCAAAGCAGGTAATATCCACCCATCTTTCGTTTTTGGGCCACTTTCTTTTATATAACCCGAATGAAAATTCGAGTACGCCGATAAAAAATACCAGGAATGGAAATCCAAACCCATTCAGATTCTCCACTATTTTTTTAATGAACTCAATCGTTGCTTCCATTGTTCAAATTGATTTTGTTGGTTACTGATTTTGTGTTAGCTGCTTTTGGGGTTTTCTTTTCCCATGGTCTTTGGCCGGTTATTGTAAATGTTAAAAACATTAATGCGATCGGCAGCAGATAGATAAACAGGCTCAGCGCCACGTTTCTTGCTATCCGCTCTTTGGTAGCTTGTTCAATTTTCATGGTTTATTAGTTTTATTAGTTTTTGAAATTTGTTGCTGTGGCTTTGGATCGCCACCTAACGCTTTTTGTGTGACCCATAGGCCACCCGCGATAATGATAAAAGGCACCAGGGTGATAATAATACCAACCAGGATTTTTTTGCCTAAAATGGATACATCTGATAGTGTCATATATAAATTAGTTTTAATGGTTTATGATTTAGTTATAGCCGGGATTTTGTTTCAGTTTTGCATTCTGCTGTATTTCTACCAGCGGAATTGGGAATAAGGTGTTTTTTGAAGTAGCTGCTGATTTTGCAGAAATTTTATGCAAGGCATCAACCAAAACTGTACCGCCCTGGCGTACCAGGTCGAACCAGCGGTGCCCTTCCTGTATAAATTCTTTTCTTCTTTCCAGAAAAACCGAATCCCTGAAAGCAGCTTGGTTTAACCCTGACGTTAAGTTGGCTATTTGGGCACGTGTTCGTACCTGGTTTATCGCGTTATAAGCATCGCTGGTTGGCCCACCGTTTATTTCATTTAGGGCTTCTGCTTTCATTAATAATACATCCGCATAGCGCAAAACAGGGTAATTAACACCGCTAAGGGATTGTGATGATAATGGGCTAAGGCTATAATCAACAAACTTGTTAAAGTATGGCGTGTAAGCATTATTAAAAACCACATTTTGCCCTGTAGCCGCGTTATAAACGGTATTGTAAAAAGTAACCGCTCTGCGGGTGTCTTTGGCACTAAATAGGTTATATAGACTGGTATCTACAGGTATATCAATAGGGAAGGTGCCGGTGTTGAATGATGTGAAACTTTCACTCAGGTATTGTGTGCTGTTTGCTTCGCCTAAGTTGGTTTCAAACTGTACCGAGAAAATGTGTTCAACCCCATTCTTGGTTGCTTTTTGAAAAGCATCGTAATAATTAGGGAACAGTGCATAGCCATATCCACCGTTTATAACCAGATTCAGCTGTGTAAGCGCATCCGGCCAATCCTGTTGCGTTAAGTATACCTTAGCTAATAAAGTGTGCGCGGCACCCGAGGTTGCACGGCCTAAATCGGTAGCACTATATGATTTAGGCAGATTGGTAGCATCTTCTAAATCGGTAATAATCTGCGAATAAACCTGAGCAGCAGGCGTGCGTGCAGTCAGTAAATTATCAATATTGGTACTGTTAGGGTTGTGCAGTACCAGAGGCACATCGCCATACAGCCGTACAAGATTAAAATACAGTAAGGCCCTGATAAATTTAGACTCCCTTACCAAACGCGCACGTAATGTAGTGTCCATTTGTATTGTCGGAACATTATCTATAGCGATATTGGCGCGGTTAATGCCATAATATAGCTGCTGCCAAACCTTTTGCACACGACTGTTTGCCGATATGTAGGTTTCAGTACCCAATGCTCTTACATCGGGGTTGGTATTGCTTGGGCTATACAATTGGTTATCGCTGGCGTTTTCAACTAATAGATTTAATTGCCTGCCATATAACGGAAAGTCGCCTGCGGGATCGCTGTTTAATGTGCTGTAAACAGCATTTACAGCTGATGTAGCATCCGACGTGGTTTGATAAAACTGAGAGGATACGATAACTGATTTTGGGTCCTCCGATAATTTATTGCAGGATGTTAGCCCAGCTACTGCACCTGCCAGTAATAATAGGATTTTATATGATGATATATTTTTCATTTTGTTGTGTTATGGATTTAATTAAAAAGTGACATCAACTCCCGCTAAAAATGTGCGCACAGCAGGGTAGGTGCCATAGTCAATTCCCTGTTTAGTATTGTCGTTGTCGTAAAAGTTTACTTCCGGATCTAACCCGCTGTATTTGGTTATGGTTAATAGGTTTTGGCCCGATATATAGATCCTTAATTTCTTAGCTCCAATTTTTGAAGCAAGGTTGTTGGTAAACGTGTAGCCTAATGATGCATTTTTAAGTTTTAAGTATGATCCGTTTTCTATATAACGGTCGGTTACCTGTGGCACCGGCGAGTCCGTAGCGCGTGCAACTGTACCATTTGGATTTGTCGGGCTCCATCTGTTTAATAAAGTGGCTGAGGCGTTTTGGGTAAGTGTTGGGCGTTCTAAAGTTTGCTGCAACAGGTTGAATATTTTATTGCCGTATGATCCCTGGAAGAATACTGAAAGATCAAACTGGTTGTAAGAAAACGTATTGGTGATACTACCTGTAAACTTAGGTTGGGCGCTGCCGAGGCTGTGTTTATCGGCTGTGGTAATTACCCCGTCATGGTTATAATCAACATATTTGGTATCACCTACTTTTTGTGGTACGCCATTTAAAAGCGGTACGCCTTTAGCAATATCAGCAGCGGTTAATAAGCCCTGGGTTGAGTATCCCCAAAAAGTACCAACCGGCGAACCGACTTGTACAATTACCGGTGATACCTGCCCCGTTGGTGCTACCGGAAAATAACTGCTAACACCCGGGCCCAGGCTTAATACCTTGTTACGGTTTTCGGCAAACTCTATATTAGTTTTCCACGAAAAGTGATCTGTTTTTACGTTATCAGTATTGATGCCTAGTTCAATACCTTTATTTTCAACACTACCTACGTTTTCTAACTCACTTGCATAGCCTGAGTATAATGGCAATGGTACATTAAGTAAAAGATCGGTTGTTTTTTTGTAATAAGCGTCGAACGTTAGGTTAACCCGGCTATTAAATAAACCAAGATCAAGGCCGGCATCATATTGTGTAGTAGTTTCCCATTTAAGGTTTGGGTTATCTATTTGTACTGGTGATATACCGGTTACCAATTTGCTGCCAAAATAATAATTGGTTGGTGCTAATGCGGCTAATGAGCTATATGGCGGTACCTCTGAGTTACCAGTTTGCCCAGCACTTACTCTTAGTTTTAAACTGCTGATGTCCTGTGCCAGTGGTTTAAAAAAATCGTTCCTGTCAATGTTCCATGAAAAACCTGCTGATGGGAAATAGCCCCATTTATTGTTGGCGCCTAATTTGGATGAACCATCAGCCCGTGCAGAAACAGTTAAATTATAAATGTGCAGATAAGAGTAGTTAACCCTCGCCAAATAAGAATCTAAAGCCTGGCTGGCAAAACTTGATGTTGGCAAATTGGCCACACCTGCATAAGAAAGATTATTGTAAGAGGTTAAATCATTCGGAAATTTTTGTGCTGATGCTGTTGACGATGAAAAACGAGTGTATTGAGTGGTATAACCCGCCAGTATGTTTAAAAAGTTGGTGTTGTTAAAGGTATGATCATAAGTAAGCGTGTTCTCATTTAACCAGCTTAACTCATTACCATTTCCTATCGATGCGTAACCTTGATCGGCATAGCCACCGGAGGTGTTCGATGGCGCATAGTAATCCTGAACGGTATTTAATATATCAACGCCTGCGGTTACCTTTAAGGTAAGGTCGGTTAATAACTTATATTCACCGGCAACATTTCCTAATACACGTGTTAATGTGGTAGTGTTGGTTGTTTCGGTGATGTCCTGTAATGGGTTAGTTGGTGTGGGAATGTAGGGACTATTGGTATAGTAGCTGCCATCTGGATTTGTTATTGGCGACGTCGGTGGGGTTAGTAATAAGGTTGCAAAAGCATTGCTAAAGTTAATGCTGTTGTATGCACTGCCTACAAGCTTGTTTTCTATCGACTGACTACCAAAAACGTTGGTTGATATTTTAAACTTATCGGTTACGTTTTTTTCATAATTAACGCGTGCAGAATACCTTTTGAACCCGGTATTTAAAATGGTACCCTCCTGATTAAAATAATTACCTGAAACCAGGTAACGGGATTTTTCATCACCGCCGGATATAGACAACTCTCCGTTATACTCAGGTGCATTCCTAAGCGCGGCATTTTGCCAGTTTGATCCGGTACCTAAAGCAGCTAATTGTGCCGGGGTGTAAGTTGGTGCAACACCATCGCTTAAGTTTATATCATTTACTAATGATCCCCATTGTGTGGCATTTAAAAGGTCGAGTTTTTTAGCGATGGTCTGATCGCCAAAATAGCTGCTGAAGTTAACATTGTTGGTACCCTTCTTTCCTTTTTTGGTGGTGATGATAACCACACCATTGGCGCCATGCGAGCCATAAATAGCGGTTGCCGAAGCATCCTTTAATACTTCGATGGATTCAATATCACTCGGGTTGATGGTAGATAACGCGTTTACACTGGTGCCGTTTGAACCAACATTCGCATAGTCGTTATCATTATAAATAATAAAACCATCTATTACATAAAGCGGAGCATTACCAAAAGAAATAGAGTTACCGCCGCGCACCCTGATGGTAGCGCTACTGCCCGGCTGCCCGGAATTTTGTGTAACAGCTACGCCAGATACCGCACCTTGCAACAAATTATCAAATGAGGCGGCAGGCTGATTTAAGATGTTTTTGGGTACTGAGCCGATAGCGCCTGTTAAATCGCTTTTCTTCTGTGTACCGTAACCTACTACAACTACATCATTCAGTTGGGCAATGTTTTCGGCAAGTTGTATATTAACCGGCGTGCCGTTGGCAACAACTTCTTTTGTTTTATAGCCAATAAAGCTTACTACTAAAGTGTAAGGCAATTTCTGACCGGTAACAAATATAAAGTGGCCATTTGAGCCTGTAGTTACCTCATGCGTAACGTTTTTTATACGTAGGGTAACACCTGCAATTGGTTGCCTGGTAACGCTATCAACAACGGTACCTTCAATCCTGGAGTTAATAACGGGTACATCTTTTTGCGCGAAGGCAGAGAAAGGTATAATTAAGAATAAAAGGGCTTTTAAAAACTTATTTAGTACGTGTTTTGCATGGATATATATTTCCATATATTTAAATGTTTTATGTTAATGATTCAATTCGTTCGTAAAACTTTGATGATCAGTGTGTGATTCGCAGTCGTTGCTGATCCATCATGTAATTAACCGGCAAGGCTTCCTTGCCGGTTTGTTTTTATAGGTAAATTTAAAGGGCCATTTGTGTTTTTTTTAATTGTAAGGGATATAAACCGCACATGACATTGCCTATGCAACTCGCACTCATGTAACAATCAATAAATTTCAAGGTGAAGGTTGATTGTTTTAGCAACAACAACACGCACAACACATTCGCTGTACCGGGGCGATACTCAAAGCGGTTAATGTATTCATGTGAAAATGTAAAAAAGCTTTCATTGCGTTTGTTCTACACGGCGAATATATAAAATAATCTACATATTCTACTAAATATGTAGATTTTATAGAATATTTGAAATTTAAAACGATAATCCTCAATAAAATTCAACTATAAAGGGGCAAAACAGTATTAAATTTATATTTTGTTTATACCTATTTTTAGCTCATCAATTTATAAGCCTAAAATGAAACTGATAAAATATGTAATGCTATTGGTTATGCTGTTTGCGATGCAAATAACAATGGCGCAAACCGATAATACATGGAATGGTAAAAAATGCGCGGTTGTACTCACCTATGATGATGCGATTAACGTTGATTTAGACAATGTTATCCCAGCGCTGGATTCACTGGGTTTTAAAGCGACATTTTACCTGATAGGTTCATCGCCGGTGGTAAACCTAAGGGTTAACGAATGGCGGGCGGCGGCAATGCACGGGCACGAATTGGGTAATCATTCGCTTTTTCACCCATGCGATGGTAGCTTGCCAGGGCGTGGGTTTGTGACCCCGGATAATGATTTAAGCAAATACACAGTAACCCGGGCCGTGAATGAGATCAGGGTAAATAACACCTTGCTGAAAGCCATTGACGGTAAGGATTTGAGGACATTTGCTTATCCATGTGGCGACTTGTCTGTAGGCGGACAATACTTTTATGACCAACTGGCAAATGAATTTGCCGGCGCGCGTGGGGTAATGCCGGGATTACAAACCATAGATGAGGTAAACCTTACGAATATTGAATGCTATGGTATCAACGGACAATCTGCCGGTTATATGATTGATCTGGTAAAGAAAGCAATGGAAACACATACGCTGCTTGTTTTCCTCTTTCATGGCGTTGGCGGCGGGCATAGTATAAATGTGTCCCTTAGCGCCCACAGTGCCCTTCTGCATTATTTGAATCAAAACAAAAAGAATATATGGATAGCACCTATGGTACAGGTAGCATCATATATAAAAAACCATCAGACTGTAGCCTCAAACAAAGCGAAATAAATATTTTTATTAGTTAGTATTAAAAAATATAAAAATGCTTAACTTAGTATTATACCAATTATAATACTATGACTACGCTCGAAAAAATAAAATTTTGGGGTGATCATCATAATCCCAAATGGCTGGTGTTTTTTAGAATCGCACTTGGCCTGGCACTGATTTGGAAAGGCATCGCGTTTATCTTAAATTTAAATGTGCTGGCCGATTTCCTACACGATACTGGTTTAACGGAAAGTATAAGTGCTTCGGTATCTATCTCAGTATTAGCAGATTTGATTATAGCGCTGCATCTAATCGGAGGTATTTGTATTGCTTTCGGTTTGCGTACCCGCTTGTTTTGTTTACTTAACTTACCCGTCTTATTAGGAGCCGTATTTTTGATCAGCTTAAAACAAAGTGTTTTAAAACCCTATTCCGAAGTATGGTTATCCATAATAGTGCTTGTGGCAATTATTGGATTTCTGATCGAAGGTAACGGGCAATTTGCGGTTGAACACGATGTGCAGGAAACAACTAGCTAAATCACCACTTTAAACCCGGTAAATCTCATCATTTTGAAAGGTCTTTTTCCGTGAGAATAAGACCTTTTTTATGCCTTAAAATTCCAATGCGGCCGTGCTGTACCACAGTATAAGTGGAACAGATGGTACACTTTTCGCCCCAAAAACACCCAAAATGATCCTCAAATGGAAGCTTTTAGGGTGGTTTTTGGCTGATAAAAACCTGTTTTAGGCTTAAAAACGATTGAAAAACATCGCTTTTTGCTAATTTTTGATGGAAAATTGTAGGTTTTTATAGCTTTTGGATTGGGTTTTGGTACAGCTTGAAACTTTGAATATGGTAAAAGCATAGATTCTAAATACGTTAAACTAATCTCTAATCAACCGTTTTGATTATGGTCGGTGTTTTCACCGCACCATCGTTTGATTAGCGTAACACAGCAAGTCATTTAGCTATTCCGCAGTGGTGCGGTGAAAAACACCGACTACTGGCTGAGATCATTAACAGATGATTAAGATCTGAGTTACTAAGTTGTGAAAAAAGTAATAATTTCTCTGTAGCTTTATAAATAACCAATTCTTACCTAAGAAGAATGCAACTTTATAAACAAATATAACCTGTAAGCGTTTTTGGCAATAGTAAGATGCTTCGTTAAGCTGTTTTTTTTGTATTAGCTTACTAAACAAATAGTTACACCAATAATTAACCTAAATAAAGCTTTATGAACAATTTTAAGCGTATCGGTATAGCCATTGCCGGGGTTATACTACAAATCGCACTAGGCTCGGTATATGCATGGAGCGTGTTCAGGGTACCGCTGGCCAAACAATTTCACTGGACAAATCCACAAGTTACATTAACCTTTACCATTGCTATAATGGCTTTGGGCTTCGCCTCGTTTTTTGGCGGATTATGGCTTAAAAAAGTCGGCCCGCGGGTTGTTGCCATAACGGGTGGCTTTCTTTACGGAGCCGGTGTATTCTTAGCCAGCTTTTCTGATCACGGATTGTGGTGGCTTTATATAAGCTACGGGATAATCGGCGGTATAGGGCTGGGCTTTTCATATATCATTCCTATTTCAGTATTGGTAAAATGGTTCCCTGATAAACGCGGACTGATGACTGGAATTGCTGTTGGCGGCTTTGGCATTGGCGCACTAATTACCGCGCCCGTTGCAACGCGCCTTATTCAAAGCGTGGGTGTTTTACACACATTTGCCTACCTGGGTATAGCCTACATGATTACAGCTGTAACAGCCGCGTACTTTATGCAAAACCCACCCGACGGATGGGCGCCTGCAGGCTGGGATAAAGGGGCTGCCCAAAAAGCGCAAAAAACCACTGCGGACTTTACGCTGAAGCAGTCCTTAAAAACCTGGCAATGGTGGGGCTTATGGCTATTACTTTTCCTTAACACCACTGCTGGTATTTCCATCATTTCGCAGGAATCACCAATGTTTCAGGAGTTTGCTAAAGTAAATGCTATTGTAGCCGCCGGTATGGTGGGAATAGTGAGCATAGGGAATGCGCTTGGACGTGTTTTTTGGGCATGGACGTCGGATTTTTTAGGCCGTAAGGGAACTTTTGCCGTAATGTTTATTGTGCAGGTCTTACTATTCTGGCTATTGCCTAATTTTCATACAACCACAAGCATTACCGTATTGGTATTTCTGATATTGATGTGCTACGGTGGTGGTTTCGGAACCATGCCAGCCTTCGCCGCCGATTATTTTGGCTCGGCGAATGTGGGCTCAATTTATGGGTTGATATTAACCGCATGGGGCTTTGCCAGTGCATTCGGGCCGTTGCTTATCGCCAATTTAAGGCAGTCGAGCGGTTCATTTGCGGGCGGCCTGCATATTATTGCCATACTAATGGCCATATCGGTAGTATTGCCGCTGCTGCTCAAAAAGCCTTCGGCGCCAGTCACTCATTAAAATATAGCTTTTTAGTTTTCGGAGGGTTTTCTGAAAGAGATCCTCCAAAAACTGATAGGTTCATCTTCATTCATCCTATGGTGTTTTCACCGTACCACTTTTATAATTCCCTGCGAAAACTGAATTCGATCTCATTATTTCAATTTAAGTTTCATTCCCTCGTGAGTAGGGCTGAAGCCTATGGATTTATAAAACCGGATCGCATCACTTCTTTTTTTATCGGTAGTAAGCTGAACTAAATCGCAATCCTGCTCTTTTGCACGCCTAATAATGTATTGAAATACTTGGGTGCCGATACCTTGGCCACGGTATTTAGAATCCGTTCTTACCGCCTCAACCTGGGCCCTGAGGCCGCCGCTATAATTCAGGTACTGGATAAAAGTCAGGTGAAATGTTGCCACTTTTTCACCGTTTAATTCAACTATAGTTAACTCTTGATTAGGGTCGCTATCAATCCGTTTAAAAGCATGCAAAATTTTTTCGGACAGCACGCCCTGTATATTTTCACGCTTCGCACCAAGCACATCATCGGCAAGCATTCTAATAATGTCGTGAAGATCGTCTTGAGTAGCCAGTCTGAATTTAAGTTCTGAGTTCATTGATTATTTAATGGAAATTACAAAGAGCTGGCTATATTCTGTCCAGTTATTTTTCCCGAAAACAAGCATCCTCCCAGGAATGTTCCTTCTAATGCGCTATAGCCATGCATACCGCCACCACCAAATCCCGCTGCCTCACCCGCGGCAAATAAACCCTCAATTACCTGTCCTTCCGCATTTAGCACACGTCCTTGTAAATCCGTTTCTATCCCGCCAAGCGTTTTACGAGTAAGAATACGCAGCCTTACCGCTATCAGCGGGCCCGCTGAAGGATCGAGTAGTTTATGTACAGGAGCGGTGCGTATTAGTTTGTCTCCCCAATATTTTCTTGCGCCGCGAATAGCCGTAATCTGTAAATCCTTGCTAAATGTATTTTCTGTTTCCCTGTCCCGTGCTGTAACTTCCTGGCGGATAACCTCAAAATCAAGAAGTGGTTTTGCCGTAATTGCATTCATCCCATCTACCAGGTCTTTCAGGTTATCCTTTACAATAAAATCTTCGCCATACTGCTTAAATGCCTCAACAGGACCAGTTGCTTTGCTCCCCACTGCTCTCCCTAGTACCATGCGCCAGTCCTTACCGGTAAGGTCGGGGTTTTGTTCTGAACCGGATAGGGCGAATTCTTTACGAATAATTTTTTGGTTTAAAATAAACCAGGTGTAATCATACCCGGTATGCATAATATGATTAAGTGTTCCCAGCGTATCAAAACCCGGGAACAATGGTACAGGGAGCCGCCTGCCTGCCGCATCGAGCCATAAAGATGAAGGGCCCGGCAAAATTCGGATACCATGGTTTTTCCATATAGGGTTCCAGTTCTTTATCCCTTCGGTATAATGCCACATCCGGTCAGGATTAATTACGTTGCCCCCAGCATCTTTTACAATACCTATCATACGCCCATCCACATGCTCAGGAACCCCTGAAAGCATATTGTCTGGAGCCTTTCCTAAACGTTCCGGCCAGTTTTTCTTGACCAATTCATGGTTAGCACCTATACCACCTGATGTTACCACTACCACCGGAGCGTTAATTGTAAAATCACCTACAACACTATCGCTGCTTTTCTCCCCTCGCTGTACACTACTTGCCGCTAAAACTTCACCGCTAACTCCTTTTACAGATCCATTTACTACTATCAATTCTTTAACCCTGTGCCTGAATTTTAACTGCACCAAACCCGCTGAAGATGCGGCCTTTATCCTGTCTGTAAAAGGCTGTAAAACACCTGGTCCGGTACCCCAGGTAATATGAAAGCGCGGTACGGAATTTCCGTGCCCTATAGCTCCATAACCGCCACGTTCGGCCCACCCAACTACGGGAAAGAATTTGATACCCAACTGTTTTAGCCACGTGTATTTTTCGCCTGCAGCCCATGCCACATATGCTTCTGCCCATTTTCTGGGCCAATGATCCTCTTGCCTGTCAAACTGTGCGGTGCCCATCCAATCTTGCAGGGCAAGTTCATAACTATCTTTGATACCCATTCGCCTTTGCAAGGGCGAATCGACCAGGAATAAGCCACCTAATGACCAGAATGCCTGGCCCCCCAGATTTTGCTCCGGCTCCTGGTCGAGGATTACAATGCGCGAGCCTTTATTGATTAATTCATTTGCCGCGACAAGACCCGCCAGGCCAGCCCCTATAATGACAACATCAGCATCTATAATCATGGAATAAATTTAGTTATTGTTTGATTCCGTCCCCGCAGGGCTTTCTGAAAGAGCACCTGCGGCTCATCCTCATTTCTTCGCCTCCACCAAAACCTCCGTATTTAAACGAACATATTCGGGAGTTTTAGCTGTCTGCGCTGCCGCGATGCCTTCCTGTGCTGCCTTTATGGCGGCAGCCTTATCGCCAAGTCGTAGTTCCACTCTTGCCAGCCATAATTTAACAACCATAGGCGGGAAACCGGGTGCTGTTTGCAGGGCCTGTGCCCATGGTAAAGCTTTAGTCATATCCTTATTATTATTCCAGTAATAAATAATGGCGTCATAATAAGGTTTTTTGTTGGTTTGCATGGCCGAGTCTATCCGGGCCATCACTCTTGCATCAATATCCGTGGTCAGATGGATGGCAAGCGCGGTATGCTCCCATGAAAGGTTTAGGTCGGCGCTGGTTGGGAACACATTAGTGAATTGCAAAGTGAGGGTTTCCACGTTCTCCGGTATTTTAATAGCCTTCACCGTAAAACGCAGGTAATCGTCGGCAGCGTTATAATCATAGGCGCCCCACTGCCTGGCTTTTTTGTTTAAGATGATGGTCCACTCATTCTCACCGGGGATACTGAACAGGCCATAAGTGCCAGCGGCAACTTTATGCCCCTCCAGCGTTACATCATCGGTAAAAGTGATGGTGGTGGCTGCATTTGCTCCGGTACGCCATACCGCGTTGTAAGGCTCGGTATAACCAAATATTTTACGGCCCTTTACGTTAGGGCGCGAATAGGTTAAGGTAATTTTACCCAGACCAAAATCCTGTATAATAGTTTGGGTTGAGCTTGGCGCAGGGGTAAGCTGGGCAAAGCTATTATAGCTGAATAACAGGCATGCTATTGTAAAAAGCAGCAATAGGTTCTTTTTCATGTTGAAAAGGTTTTTGTGATTTTAAATAAAATTACGGTTTACTAATGTAAAAAGGCCTCGTCACAAAACAAATAATTCCGCTCATGCATAACGCCGCCCGCAAGACCCTGACCCCCCACAAACATTCATGGCATCTCCAGGGTAAATCGCCTTTAAGAATTTTAAGCACTTTGTAAGATGGCTTTAATCGCCAAAAATGTAAAATGCCGGCCCTGTGCGATACCTTTCCCTGGAATAGGGAAAGGAGGAGAATAGGGTAAAATATGCAACTGGTTTTAAAAGCGATTTTACTGTACCCTATCCTCAAAAGCAAATAAATACTCCTAAAAGGAGTAAATTGCCCCATTCAGCTATCATTAGCAACATTTACTATTTTTGTGCGTAGAAAATTGTCGGCATGAAAAAAACATTGGTAATCATATGGCTAATATTGTTACTTGGGGTAATCGGGACACTATTTTGGTATAACGAACTTCAATATCAATTGCCTACTCCCGTACCGCAAAATTACAAGGCGGTAAATCCCGGTGAGCTGATTAAATTAAATGCTAAACTGAAAACAAACGGCACTAAGCCACTCTTTTTGCATTTTTTTAATCCGGTGTGCCCATGTTCAAGGTTTAATATCAAAATGTTTAAATCGTTGGTTACCCAATACGGCCAAAAAGTCAACTTTGTCATAGTAGTCATCAGCGATAGAACTTATACCGCAAAGGAAATTCAGGATAAATTTGATCTGGATATTCCCGTAACATTTGATCAATCTATAGCGCTTGCATGCGGAGTATACTCCACGCCGCAGGTGGCTCTTATTGATAATAAAGGAAAGTTATATTACCGTGGTAATTACAACATCAGCCGTTATTGTACCGACGAAAAAACAAATTATGCTCAGCAAGCAATCAACGGGTTGCTTGATAATAATAAAAAACTGTTTTTCAGTAAGCTGGCGCTAACCTCTTATGGTTGCCGGTTAGCAAACTGTAAATATTAAGTGCCGATCTAATTCAATATCATTTGCAAGCAACATTAACACAAAACCTGATATTTCAATCCGAAGTTAAGGAACGTTCTGATAAGCTCATAAACTACTTCCTGGCTTTTTATTTTTTGGTGGGCCTGGGTCTGGCATCTTTTTACGATACCTGGTTAATTGCTATTGGCGTAGGTGGTATTTGCGTATTGGCTTATTATTCTACCAAGTTATTATTGCCCGCATCATCGTTGTATCAGTATGTATTGAGTGCCGTATTGGGCATATTTATGGCTCAGTTTATTTACCAGATGCATGGTATGTTCGAAATGCATTTTTTTGCATTTATCAGCAGCGCTATACTCATTACTTATCAAAAATGGAAGCTGCAATTACCCTTGCTTATCGTAGTGGTCATACATCATGCTACATTTAGCTATTTGCAGGATATAGGTGTCGGCGGTATTTATTTTACGCAGTTGAATTACTTCGATCTGCAAACATTTATCATACACGTTTTATTAACCGGTGTAATCATGTTTACCTGCGGCTTATGGTCGTATCAACTCCGGAAATACAGCGAACAGCAGGTTGTACAAACCATGCAAATGGCCGAATTACAACAAGAGGCAATGCTGTCCTTAGAGCGGAAGCAGAATCAGGAACTACTGGAACATTCCAACCAGCAATTACTGTCATCAAACAAGGAGTTGCTGGAGGCCAGGCAGGCCGCTGAACAGGCCAATCAGGAAAAAAGCATCTTCCTGGCCACCATGAGCCACGAGATACGCACGCCTATGAACGGTGTTATCGGTATGTCGTCCCTCCTTAACGAAACTGCTTTGAATGATGAGCAGCGCATGTTTACCGATACCATCATCAATTGCGGCGAAACATTGATCCATGTGATTAATAACATACTTGATTTCTCCAAGATAGAATCGGGAAGCCTGGAGCTGGAGAGCGACGACTTTAGCCTGCGCCAATCTATCGAGGATGTATTGGATATGTTCGCGGTTAAAGCCGCGCAGCTAAAGCTGGACCTGGTTTATGAAATTGCCGAAGATGTGCCGCCAAACATCATGGGCGACCCGTTGCGGCTTAAGCAGGTGCTGATAAACCTGATGAGCAATGCTATTAAATTTACCGAAAAGGGCGAAATAGGTATAAAGGTAGACATCCATAAAATTGGCGTAGATGGAAACATGACATTGCGTTTTGATGTTTGGGACACAGGTATCGGCATACCGGAAGATAAATTACACCGGCTTTTCAAAGCATTCTCGCAGGTTGATTCTTCCACTACGCGTAAATATGGCGGTACTGGCTTAGGCCTTGCCATCTGCGAAAAACTGGTACACTTGATGAATGGCGAGATCAACGTGGAAAGCAAAGATGGCGAAGGATCGTCATTCTACTTCACCATTAATACCATGGCTGGTATAAATAATACCGTTGAGGCAAATAATTGTAATATAGACGACCTGAGAGGCAAAAAAATATTGGTGGTGGATGATAATCAAACTAACCTTGCCATTTTAAAACGACAGTTCGAAAACTGGAACCTTCGTCCAATATTGACCAGTTCAGGTGCCGAAGCACTTGTGGCCTTACAAAAAGACAAGCAAGTCGACCTGGTGATTACCGATATGGAGATGCCGGTAATGGATGGCATGATGCTGGCCAAACTAATCAAGGAAAGCTATCCGCAATTGCCAATTATTTTGCTTAGCTCCATCGGCGAAGAGTTTAAAAGCGATGATCGCAAGCTGTTTATCTCCATCATGAACAAACCGATAAAACAACAAATACTAAGCAAGCAGGTATTCACAGCTTTAAGAAACAGATCGGCAAAACAGGAAGAGGTGACCGTTAAGAGCAAACTCTCGGCAGATTTTTGTGATCAATACCCATTCAATATTTTAATTGCCGAAGATAACGAGGTAAACCAGCATGTTATCAAACACATCCTCAACAAAATGGGTTACCAACCGCATATAGTTAGCAACGGTAAAGAAGCGGTTAAAGTGATGCAGGAAGGGCTGTATAGCCTGATACTGATGGATATGCAAATGCCAATAATAGATGGCCTTGAGGCTACAAGAATGATCAGGGCGATAAATATAAAGCAACCCGTAATTATAGCCCTTACCGCAAACGCCATGGATACCGACCAGCAACTATGCCTCCAGGCCGGTATGGATGATTATATATCCAAACCCGTAAAACTAGACGAACTGATGAATAAACTAAGCAAGTGGCATACCATCAGTTTGAAACCGCTTTACGACTAGTTTTATATTTAAAGGGCGTTCCCGCCGGTAGAAGCGGCCCGGGCTATCCACTCATACACCTACAGGCCTTAAGCGTGAAGGCCGGTATCCATTCCTATCCCTAACGCAGGGGTTATACCCTCACCATCATGTCATTGCGAGGAAAGAACCGTGCAACGCAAAAGCACAACCCCATCGTTAACCGCCCAAAACCGGCATCGTCTGGTTCGGCACCCACACCAGAAGTAGCAGCACTAACCTTCAAAGAAGCAGGCGCAGCCGGGAGTTTTCTTTGGTTACTTTCTTTTGCGGAAAAAGAAAGTGACGCCTTAGCGGCTAGCGATACCAACAGACAAGCAATCATGCATATCGACCTGTAAAGTCGGGGATTGCCACGCTACCGTTCGCAATGACGCTAGCAGAAGCACAACACCTTCCCACCCACAAATCATCACACTAAAAACTTATTATAAATTAAACTTTCAATATATTTTGAAAGTTTAATTTTAATTACTTCCTTTGTACATGGAATTACCTGAAGCAAAACAAAAATTCATCGAGGCCTGGGGCAAACTGGGGTCGGAGTGGGGCGTTAACCGCACCATGGCGCAGGTACATGCTTTGCTGTTGATAAGTCCGGATGCACTCACTACTGAGGACATCATGGAGTCGTTAAGCATTTCCCGTGGTAACGCCAACATGACCCTCCGCGAATTAATGAGCTGGGGACTGGTAGAGAAACAACTGAAGGCAGGCGAGCGTAAAGAATATTTTTTCGCTGATAAAGATACCTGGAACATTGCCCGCCAGGTAGCCAAAGAACGCCGTAAACGCGAACTCGACCCCATCATCAAAATACTGGACGAGCTAACCAAAGTAGAAGGGGATAAGAAAGATCCGGCTTATCAAACGTTCAACAAGTCGGTAACCGACATTAATAAACTGGCTAAAAATGTAGATAAAACTTTAGAGACCATGTTAAAAGCCGACGAAAACTGGTTTTGGGGCTCTATTCTAAAAATCTTTAAGTAGATTTTTTTTATGATTCAAACTTTCAATTATTACTGAAATTTCAATATTATGAATACGCTTAAAAACTACCTGATACTTTACGATGCCGAATGCCCAATGTGCAGCATCTACACCAAAGCTTTTGTAAATACTGGCCTGTTGGAACTAAACGGCAGGGCATCATACCAGGAAACACCCGAAACCGCTTGTCCGTTGGTCGACAGGCAACGGGCTGTTAACGAGATCGCCCTCGTAAACCAAACAACCGGCGAAGTAAGCTATGGGATCCAAAGTTTATTTAAAGTATTTGCGGTAGCGGTACCTTTTCTTAAACCGGTATTTGAGTATAAACCATTTTTATGGCTGATGAGCAAAGTATATGCATTCATCTCTTACAACCGCCGTGTAATTATACCCGCCGCCAGCGAGCAGTATGCTTATCAACCAACGTTTAAACTAAACTATCGCGTAGCCTATCTGCTGTTTACCTGTGTACTTACCGCTTACATCCTTACCGCTTATGTGCATTTTATGTATGGCCTGTTGCCTGTTGGCACAAGTTACCGTGAGTATGTGGTTTGTGGTGGCCAAATATTTTTCCAGGGTGTCATCGTGAGCATCATCGCCAAAACAAAAAAATGGGCTTACCTGGGCAATGTGATGACCATCTCTTTTGCCGGGGCGCTATTACTGTTGCCCGGCTTGGTTATTGCTGCCTGTGTTAGTCTGCCGCCGCTGTTTTATGTGTGTTACTTTATGGGTGTGGCAGGTTTAATGTTCCTGGAACACATCCGTAGAACAAAACTCCTGCAACTGGGCTGGACTTTAACCATTAGCTGGGCTTGCTATCGTTTACTGGTTCTTTTACTTATCTTTTTAAACAGATAATCATGAAATATCAAAAAATCATCCTCGCAGGCGGCAACGGTTATGTGGGTACTGTGCTGGCTAATTATTATAGGGATTTAGCGAAAGAAATTATCATCCTCGCCCGCACCCCCAAAGATCAGGATGGCAATATAAAAACCCTTGTTTGGGATGGCAAAACACAAGGCGCGTGGGTTAAGGAGCTACCGGGTGCCGATATGCTTATCAACCTTTGTGGCAAAAACGTTAATTGCCGCTATACCGAAAAAAATAAAGCGGCCATTATTGCTTCAAGAGTATTGCCAACTACTGTTTTGGGCGAAGTTATTGCCGGGCTAACCAATCCGCCAGCCTTATGGATCAATGTTACCTCTGCTACCATCTACCGCCATGCGGAAGACCGTCCGCAGGATGAAGAAACCGGCGAGATTGGGACAGGCTTTTCTATAGACGTTTGCCGCAAATGGGAGGAAACATTTTTTAATACCGATACCCCTAAAACCCGTAAAATCGCCTTACGCATGAGTATCGTTATGGGCGCTGCCGATGGCGCATTCCCACGCCTGCTTAACCTGGTAAAACTTGGCCTCGGCGGTATGCAAGGTAACGGACAGCAATATGTATCATGGGTACACGAGCAGGATACCGCGCGCTGCACCGAATGGCTGTTTGATCATCCTGAAATGGATGGTGTGATCAACTGTACCGCGCCAACACCTATAAAGAATAAAGTGTTTATGAGTTATATCCGCCAGGCGTGTCGAATGCCCTTCGGGCTACCCGCCCCGAAATGGCTGCTGAAAATAGGCGCTATAGTAATCGGTACCGAAACAGAGTTGATCCTAAAAAGCAGGTGGGTTTTACCCAAACGATTAACCGATGCCGGGTTTGTTTTCGCTTTTCCGGAAGCAAAGGCTGCTATCGAAAATATCCTGAAAAAAAGAACTAATTAGCCAAAGCCATGCCTAATTCAATACAACAATGCATCTATTTTGCCGGGCTTGCACAAATTACTTTGGCGATAGGCAGTTTGGCCATCCCACCAATATTAAACTGGAGAACCGAACTGGCAAAAGTTCAACCATTAATCAAACAAATGTTCTGGACTTATGCCGGATACATCTTTGCAATCAATCTATCTTTCGGCTTACTTTCTGTGTTTGATTTTAAAGAGCTAACTAATGGTTCAACGTTAACCATGCTGGTTACCGGTTTTATTGCTCTATATTGGATCTCGCGGATTCTGATACAGTTTTTATATTTCGACAGGTCGAACTTCCCAGCAGGGTTTTGGAATGTAATGGCAGAAATAACCCTGGTAACTCTTTTTATATCTTTAAGCGTAATATATAGCCTCGCTTTTTATTTCAACTATCAACACAACTGATTATGAAAACCTTATTGCTTCACATAATATATTTCGTAGGCATTAACCTTTTGGTTCTGCTGCTGGGTTATGAGTTGGTTAAACGCAAAATGGTTTTCGCAGGCTGGATGCTGATGATCATTGCCATACTTGCAGTCTATTTTATCTTTTTGCATGATCATCCAATAATCAGGATGCTATCCATCATCGCGACCACATTTTCTGCTATGAAGGTCATCGCGGCAACCGAAAGTTATAAAACCAAACCGTTAACCCTCACCTTTAAGCAATGGTTCACCTTTGCCGGGGGATGGGCAGGCATGCGCGCCGAACCATTCGAAAAGTTAGGAAGCGTGCCGGTTCCAGGTGGATGGGCGATGGTAAGGATGGGCATTACACGGGTTTTAGCGGGTTTGATATTGATATTTATCGGCCATAAGTTGCTATTACTCAATCTTGATAAAGAACTAACCTACATCCTCGTTAGCGGATGCTTATTAGTAGGGTTAAGCTTAATACTGCATTTTGGGATGCTAAGTATCAGTGCGGGCATGTGGCACTTTTCAGGCGTTAATACTTATTTATTATTCAGGCAACCAGTTAAAGCATCCAGCCTTACCGAGTTTTGGAGCAAACGATGGAATATCGCTTTTAGCGAGATGACCTCCGTAGCCATATTTCGTCCCCTGAAAAATAAAATCGGAAGTGCTGCCGCGCTCATGTTAGCCTTTATGTTTTCAGGCCTATTGCACGAGCTTGCACTTAGCGTACCGGTAAATAGTGGTTATGGGCTGCCGTTGCTTTACTTTATTATACAGGGCAGCGTTGTACTATTTGAAAAATTGATGATAAGCCGTAAAATAAGGTTCCTGCAAAACAAGATAACCGAAACCACTTGGGTACTCTTTTGGGTAGTAGTGCCCATGCCTCTGCTTTTTCATGCTGAATTTATCAAACATATTGTGTGGCCATTGGCGGGGTTAGGCCCAATTCATTAAGTTAAGCCTAAACCCCCGTAGGGGTTATACGTTGGTAGAAAAATAAAACGAAATAAATACCGTGCCGTAGGTACGTGACCCAGCAACGTTGTGTACCTACGGCACGCCAAATGGTTTAAAATGCTATCTGCTACCCATATTTTGCTCCTATGGAGCATTGTTGAAATTACATTTACTATAACTTAATGATATTGGGCCTGGCTACCAGTTATAATTTTATTAGATCAAAAAAAGTCTACTAAATTTGTAGAGTATTTAAAAAATTATTACATTTGTGCCATGATTACGTCCCCAAAAAAATGTTATTGTTGTCTTTAAGCCACCCCTCGCTTACACAATTTCATTTTTTTAAAGCCCATGAATTTTCGATTTAACTTCCTTTTTCTTATTGTACTGATTATTTGCCTTTCTGGCCAGATAGCCTCAGCGCAATCACCTGTTTATTTAACGTCAGTTAACGAACACCCCAGGCATAGCGGCAATGTTATTGAGGCTGAAATAAAGTTAAATACGAATTTAACCAAGGCAGAGCAAAGAAAACAGCTCATTACTTACCTGAAAGATGTGGAGACAGGTAATGTCAATTATAATCCGGCGAGGATTAAACGCCTGTATTACCTGGCCAATTTATTAACCCGGCTAAGGCTTTACCCGCTGGCAATGAAATGCTTTTTTAAAACGATGCAGCCGGAGACTGACAGTCTCGCTACAGCTGATCTTCCTATCACTTTAAAAGATGATTCTTTGCTTGAGAAACAAGAAAATTTACTTGGTGCCGATACGGATAAAGAAATCAGCAGTAAGCCCATCAGCAATGAAAAGATCAGCGAAACATTTGATGATGGTAAAACCGCTATCGCTTATGCGCTGGTTTTTCATGTTAAACAACCTGTTCGCGGCAAACCCAAAATTTTCAAACTGGCTAATACGGGTCACACCTTTATTACCCTTATCAAATATAATTCCGACTCTACCTATGCGGCTATTTCCTACGGATTTTACCCTAAAAAGGATAACCCGCTTTCGGCCACACCGCTTATTCCTTCAACGTCTTCTACATTCAAAGATGACTCGGAACATGCCTGGGATGAGGTTTTGGGTAAATTTATTTCCAAACGTCGTTTTAATAAAATATTGGCGCTCACCCGGCAATATCATAACATCGCTTACCATCTTAGTAAAAATAACTGTACCGACTTTGGTTTAAAGGCAGCTGCGCTGGCAGGGCTCAAGGTTTGGGATACCAAAGGCAGCTGGCCATTGGGTAGTGGTAATAATCCCGGTGTCACCGGGCAAAGCTTGCTCGAAGGCAAGTTTGATAATACCGATACCGGCGACAGACAAAATTTATTGATCACCAACAGGAATTAGGTATTTATCCGTTTAGCTTAAATATAACTAATAATAAAACATATGGAAAATTATAATAATTTAAAGGAGCTGATTGCTTTAGCTGATAAAGATGCGGTTGCGTTTTTCGAAAAAGGTAATAGTACAGCCGGAATACGTTTGCGCCGTACACTGCAACAAGTTAAAATTTCAGCAACCGCTGTACGCCAGGAAATATCAGAAAAGAAGAAGAGAAAGTAATGGATAGCGATTTTTTTGACACCCTTTTTGAAAAACACTGGCAACAGGTATACAACTCTGCGTTCAAACGTGTAGCTAATACAGAGACGGCTACGGAAGTAACGCAGGAAGCATTTTTTCAACTATGGTTGAATAAAGATCGGGCGAACAAAGAAAATATCTTAGACTTTCTACTGGCTGCTGTACACGACGAAATATTCAAACTAATAGAAAAAGAGTGCCTCGATATTGTTAATCCACCTGGTAAAATATTTGAGCATCTGGAGTTCCCCGGAGCTAATTAATAGCGCAATTTTAAATAGAATAAATAAATATATATGTTTATTGAGAAAAACGATTTAGTAATTAACTTTTTTGTAGCTGTATATCAGTGTTTTGTAATGGTTGAGGAATAGTAATTGCAAATATTCTATTAAATCTATAGATTTAATAGAATATTTTATATATTTGTATCAGGTAATTGAAAATTTTTATTTGACTGACCTCATAATAATTGTCTTCTCATCTAGGTTTATAATTGGTTGTAAAGAGTTCCTGCCCATCAGGAGCTCTTTCTTTTTTATGTTGATATAAGAAAGTACTCCTTAAAATCTGTTTAAAACTATCGTCACTTGCGAGCGAAGCATGGCAATCCCCGACTATATAGATGTAAAACTATGTTATTGCGAGGAACGAAGCAATCGCACGCAGAAACCCACCTTGCAAAGTTCGCGATTGCTTCGTTCCTCGCAATGACACTTGATTTTTTGTGTTTATATATAAAAGCAACATTCAATCATTTTTAAACAACTTCTTGGATGTCTTAAATCACCAAAAATATAAAAATGGGGGGCCCTGTGCGATACCTTTCCCTAGAATAGGGAAAGGAGGAGGATAGGGTAAAAGCTTAATTCTTTTATATTCTATAATTCCTATATATATTATAGAATATAAAAAGAAATTATATATTTGCGGCGGAAAAACAAACAAATGACAACATTTTTACGTCACCCCCTTTCTTTTGTTCATGTTGCTCAGCAGAACTGCTGTACCTGTTGTTGTTAATTAAACGACACACCCCCCACTGACCTTTAACGAATTGGTATCTCAGGTATTAGGCAATCCTCATACCGGTGAACCTGCAATATTAAAACCCCTAATTAATTTATACTTATGAAATTATAACAAGCAGAAAAGCAAACCGGCAAGGAAGCCTTGCCGGTGAATTACCTGATGGATCAGCAACGACTGCGAATCACACACTGATCATCAAAGTTTTACGAACGAATTGAATCATTAACATAAAACACTTATATATATGGAAATATATATCCATACTAAACGTTTTCTTTCCGGGATTATTGGCGTCCTGTTATTTCTAGCCATTCCTGGTACGGTCTTCGGCCAAACAGAAGTTCCGATCATTAACTCCAGGATCGACGGTATTGTTACCGATAGCACCACCAGGCAACCCATAACCGGCGTAGTATTACGAATTAAAGGCGTAACGCACGAGGTAGTTACCGGTTCCGACGGCCGTTTTAGTTTTGTTACCGGGCAAAAATTGCCTTATACACTAGTGGTTAGTTTCATTGGGTATAAAACCAAAGAGGTGTATGCCACGGGCAGCCCGGTCAATATCCAATTATCAGATAAGGTATCACAACTAAACGATGTAGTTATTGTAGGTTATGGTACACAAAAGCGAAGCGATATTACAGGTGCTATATCCACGGTACCCAAATCAAATTTAAGCCAGGTTTCCTCATCGGTTGATAACTTATTAAGAGGTGCCGCTCCGGGGGTGCAGGTTACCCAAAGTTCTGGTCAGCCGGGTGCATCCGCCAGTGTCAGGATACGTGGTGGTAACTCCATTACCGGCGGAAACGAGCCGCTATATGTTATTGACGGATTTCCGGTATATAACGATAATACCACTATCAGCAGCAGTGCAGGTACAGGCGGCGCTGTAAATGCATTATCAACCATAAATCCTTCGGATATTGAATCGATAGAGGTGTTAAAGGATGCATCAGCAACCGCGATCTATGGTTCCAGGGGCGCAAATGGCGTTATCATCATAACCACTAAAAAGGGTAAAAGGGGAACAAACGATGTTGCTTTTCAAACTTATTATGGCCTGCAAAAAATAAGCAAGGAAGTTCCGCTTCTAGATGCCACACAGTGGGCTGAACTACGGAATGATATATTGGCCAGTTCTAACCAGGCCCCATCATTTACATCTGCCCAAATTGCCGCATTTGGCAAGGGAACTAACTGGCAGGATGCCGCTTTTAGAACAGCCCCGGTAGAAAATGATGAGTTAACCTTTTCTGGCGGCGATGAAAAATCACGTTATAATATCTCCAGCAATTATTTCAACCAGGAGGGCATTTTACTGAACACCGATTTTAAAAGGTATTCTTTAAGGTTTAATTACGATAGGGACATTTCAAAAAATTTCCACGTAGGGATTAACGCGACTACCAGTTATTCTACATCACAGGGTGCCGCATCTAACATTGCTTCCAACAGCTTAAACAGTCCTAATATTATCACCAATATATTAACTACTCCACCGGTACTTCCGGTAAAGGATGCTAATGGCAATTACGTATTGAATACCTATTCAACTACGCCATCCAATCCAATTCAGGATTTGCTATCCATTGTTAATCAAACCAAAGTGAACAGATCATTAGGTAACCTGTTTGCCGAATATACACTGGCCCCGGGTTTAAAAGCGAAGGTTAGCCTTGGTGCCGATCTGATCAACTCAAAGTCTAATTTTTACGCGCCGTCCTATACCGGCGATGGTTATTCAACCCTGGGTTACGCGACTGTAGGAGCAGCATCATCAAACAGCTGGCTGGATGAAAATACACTTACTTACAGCAAAACTATTAATAATGATCATGAGCTGAATATATTGGCTGGTTACACCACACAATATTTAAGCAACGAATCCCTGACCGCCGGGTCAAAAGATTTTGTGAGTAATTTAACCAGCTACAATAGTTTACAAAGTGGTTCACAAATTCTAACACCAACCTCAAACGCCTATAGCTGGGCATTGGATTCTTACCTGGCCAGGATCAACTATTCTTATCTGCATAAATATAACTTCACAGTATCAGGCAGGGCCGATGGATCATCAAGATTTGGTGCCGGCAATAAATGGGGTTATTTCCCATCAGCCGGATTTTCATGGAATGCAGGTGAAGAAGATTTCATAAAAAGTGCTCCTGTTGTAAGTAACCTTAAACTCAGGTTAAGCGCAGGTGAAACCGGAAACCAGGAAATAGGCGAATACCAATCATTAGCGCTATTCAGCCCGTTCAATTACGACTTTAATAATACACAAGTAGTAGGGCTGGCGCAAACACAGTTAGCTAACGCTGATTTAAAATGGGAGAAAACCGCGCAATACGATGGGGGTTTTGATTTAGGATTATTGGATAACAAGATAAACTTTGTTTTTGACGCTTATTACAAAAAAACTACTAACCTATTACTGGCTGTACCGGTTCCTTTATCGTCAGGATATTCTCTGTCCCTGCAAAATATTGGTAGTGTAGAAAATAAAGGGATTGAGATAGGGATAAACACCGAGAATATTAATAGCGATGGATTTGTTTGGAAAACAGCTTTAGTGTATTCTGAAAATCGAAATAAAGTACTAAGCCTCGGGAATAACGAAACCTCATTTTTTCCAACTATACCGGGTACTACTTTAGGTGTGTTACAACCTGAAATTATAAAAGTAGGATTGCCTTTGGGCACGTTCTGGGGATATAAAACTGTTGGCATATTCCAAAATGCTGCTCAAATAGCAGAATATCCGACATTGAATAGTAAGGCTAATACTAAGCCCGGCGATGTCCGTTACCAGGATACCAATAACGATGGTGTAATAACCACTGCTGATAAAACAAACCTCGGTAGTGTTCAGCCTAAATTTACCGGGAGCTTAACCAACACGTTCACCTATAAAGGGTTTGATCTGGTTGTGTTTCTGCAAGGATCATATGGTGGCAAAATTTACAATGCATTACGCCAGCAACTCGAAATCACCAATCTTTCTCAAAATGCCTGGGGCGATGTTGCTAACCGTTGGACACCGACAAACCCAAGCAATACCATTCCACGCGCATCAAATAACCCGGTGGCCCAAATGTCAAGTCAGTTTGTGGAAGACGCTTCTTATCTGCGCTTAAAAAACCTGGTATTAGGCTACACATTTACCAACGCGGTGTTGACAAAAATCCATGCAAAACAGATCAGGCTTTATGTATCTGCCCAAAACCTGGTAACCTGGACAAAATATACCGGTTACGATCCTGAGGTAAGCAGTTTCGAGCAGAACAACACTGCACAAGGCATCGACTATGGCGCTTACCCTAACTACAAAACCTATTTGCTTGGTTTAAACGTCACCTTTTAATTCATCCAACAATGAAAAAGCTATTACTATTGATAATTACAGCAAGTATTTTAACCGCTTGCAACAAGTTGGCTGAGAATCCGACTTCATACATCACCACTACCCAATACTTTAAAACCCAGTCTGACGCTACTGCGGGCGTAACCGCTATTTACAGCGAACTCATAAGTGATGGTACAGAACAGCCACTATACGGCAGGGAGATTAATTTTTTGGCTGATATGACAACGGATGACCTCGCCGCAGGGCCATCGGCAATTAACCCGAATGTAAGGGCGTTAAGTTCAATAACCTACACGGCTACTGATGACAGGCTGCAGGTGATCTGGCGCCAGAATTATACTGGTATAAGCAGAGCCAATGCGGCTATCGATGCTATCCCAACCATCCAGTTTGATACCACATTAAGGTCGCGCTTAGTACGTGAATCCAAATTTTTAAGGGCCCTGTTTTACTTTAATCTGGTTCGTTTTTATGGCGATGTGCCGCTGGTGCTTCATAACCCGGCAGATGCCTCAAACCTAAGTAGCTTAAACGTTAACAGGACACCGGCAGCAACAGTATACGCGCAAATCATAGCGGATTTAACTGATGCGGAAAACCTTCCATCAAGTTATTCAGGAGCAGATATAGGGAGGGCTACGGGAGGGGCCGCGAAGTCGCTTTTGGTTAAGGTTTATTTAACCCAACAAAACTGGACGGCCACTGTAAGTAAAGCGCTGGAGGTAATTAACGGTCCATATGGCTATGCGCTTTTCCCTAATTATGCTGATGTGTTTAATCCGGCTACAAAAAATGGTGTAGAGCATATTTTCTCTGCTCAAATATCATCAAACGGAGGGTTGGGTAACAGCAGTACCCTAATGGGGGCAAATTTTGCGGGCTTTGTTGGCAACGTACCGGCTGATATCCCGGCTGACAGCTCTGTTTATAAACAGTTTAGTAATACTGATACGCGCAAAGCGGTTACGTTTTATACTTCATTAATTAACCCTGCAACAGGCTTGGTGTATAATTTTCCGACCTTTTATTTCGGAAAATATGTTGACAGAAGCGAACTAGCAACACCGGGACAAAGCAATATCAATTTTCCAATCCTTCGTTATGCCGATGTACTGCTAATGTACGCCGAAGCGCTAAACGAGGCTCAGGGCCCGATAGCTGCCGCATATGCCGCGCTTAACCAGGTGAGGGTTCGTGCCAATACAGGCAACCTAACTCCGGGACTTTCACAAGCCGCATTTCGCGATTCCTTATATGCAGAACGCAGGCGCGAATTTGTACAGGAAGCCCAACGCTGGTTTGATTTGGTAAGAACCAAGCAACTGGTACAGGCAGTATCAAAAGTTGCCTCAAAAACCAATGTCAGCACCAAGAATTACTTGTTCGCGATTCCCGCAAGTGAGATCAGCATAAACCCTGATTTAACACAAAATCCGGGCTATACCAACTAAGGTCAAATTCACACTAAAAAACAACAATTATGATACATTTTATTGAAGCAATCGCTAAAAGTATAACCACCTGGGGGTTCCCTGCTTTAATCCTGTTACTCGGTGTAGTTGAATTTTCACTGGGCCTTTATGAAAAAAAGTGGACAAAAAACGAGAGCCTGCTTAATATTTTCAGCTTTGTTTTCCCACCAATTATTCTTTATCCGGTTATAGCATACCTGGGCATTAAATTTTTACCGGATGTAATACCACAATATAAAAACATATTCGCATGGGTACCTTTTATATGGGGCTTTATTACTATAGCTATTGCTGATGATTTAACCCAATACTGGTATCACCGGCTGCATCACCAAATACCATTTTTATGGCGTTTCCATCGTACGCACCACTCGGCGCCGTACATGGGTATGGCAATGGCCAGCAGGCAAAATATCATTTACACCTTCTTTTTTTCGCAGATATACCTTACCACCATTTTGATATATCTTGGGTTAGGCTACCCTGCACTATTTGTTAGCGCGATAAAAATACTCATCACCACTTTTGCTCACTCAAAAATTAAGTGGGATAAGCCTTTTTATAAATATAAAATACTGCACCCGGCAGCATGGGTATTGGAAAGGCTCATATCAACCCCGGCAACGCATCATGCCCATCACTCAAGTTCAACAGATGATGGGGTGGGTTATTACAAAGGCAACTTTGGCAATATGTTTTTTCTGTGGGATGTGATTTTCGATACCGCGCATATATCAAGGCAATACCCCGAGGCATATGGCATCTCGCATTACGAGGGCGATGAGTGGTATGCTCAACTATTCTGGCCCATATTTAAATCCAGCAGGGAAGGCAGCGAACTGGCTAAAAGCGGACCCCCTGTACGCGAAGATATACCAGTAAAAAAAACATCGTTGGATGACTATAAGATCAAGCCGATAAAATCACAACGATTGATCTATTCCCTTACCAAAGAATCTCTTTCAAACCCCAATAGATAAAGTATAAATCCTACCTACAAAGTACCCTTCGCATTTACCAGCGATTTAACTAAAGTAACATTTGAAACGCATTAAAAATTAAACCTCACGAAAATGAAAAAAACAATTGTCGCATTCCTGCTGATTACGGGATCCGTATCGCAGTTAGCCAGGGCCCAAAACATCACGCAGCAACAGCAGCCATTTAAAGGTGTTATTGGCAGAACTTTGGCGGAGTCCAAAGAATCATGGACAGATCAGATCAAAGCCCCGAAAGGCGCGCCTAACGTAGTTTGGATAATTCTTGACGACGTTGGTTTTGGCGCGTCAAGCACCTTTGGCGGCGTAATAAACACGCCCACATTTGATAGTTTGGCAAACAATGGTTTACGTTATACCAACTTTCATACCGCCGCGATATGCGCGCCAACCAGGGCTGCCTTGCTTACCGGCCGTAATCACCATTACGTACATATGGGCGGGTTTGCGCATACAATCATGTCAGCAGGCTTCCCGGGTTGGGATGGTCGCATACCATCAGACAAGGGAACCGTTGCCGAAATTTTACGCGAGAACGGCTACAACACCTTTGCCGTTGGTAAATATGGTTTAACCCCCGACGAAGATGCTACAGATGCCGGTCCGTTTGACCGCTGGCCAAGTGGCAAAGGCTTTGATCACTTCTTCGGTTTTCTGGGTTCACAAACCGACCAGTATAAACCAGATCTGGTTGAAGACAATGCTCATGTTAAGCCTGACGGCAGGCACTTAAATGAGCAAATAACCGATAAAGCCATCTCATACATAACCCGTCAGCATCAGGTAGCGCCAAACAAACCGTTCTTCCTGTACTATGCGCCGGGAGCAACTCATGCCCCGCACCAGGTATCAAAAGAATGGAGCGATTTATATAAAGGTAAATTTGATGGCGGCTGGGACGTGTTCAGGGAGCAGGTTTTTGAAAGACAAAAAAAACTGGGTATTATTCCGGCTAACGCGGTATTGCCTGCCCGTAATCCCGACATAAAAGCATGGAACACTTTAAGCCCAGACGAAAAGAAACTTTATTCCCGCTTTATGGAAGTGTATGCGGGCTATTTAACCTATACAGATCATGAGGTTGGGCGTTTAATTGATTACCTTAAACAAAGTGGCCAGTTAGATAACACGCTGGTATTTGTGATCATTGGCGATAATGGCGCCAGTAAAGAAGGTACCCTTAACGGTGATATTGATCGCCCGCTTTTTGGTAAACCACTTAACGAGCAGGAAAATATCCAACATAATTTAGATCGCATAGGCGAAATAGGTACTCCGGAAGCTACACAAGGTAACTACCCATTAGGTTGGGCGCAGGCCGCGAACACCCCTTTTAAATACTGGAAACAGGATGCCAATGCCGAAGGCGGTACACGCAACCCGCTGATTGTTTTTTACCCGAAAGGGATTAAAGATAAAGGCGGCATCCGCACCCAATATGGGCATGTTAATGATGTGTTGCCTACAACTTTAGAGTTTTTAGGTATTACACCGCCGGAATACATCAGGGGTATCAAACAAGATACATTGCAGGGCACGTCGCTGGTTTATTCTTTTGATCATCCTGATGCACCTTCGCGTCATCGTGTACAGTACTATTATATTTTCGGATCAAGATCTATTTATAAAGATGGCTGGAAAGCTGAGGTTTACCATCACCCAAATACAATTGATGAAGGAAACTATGTAGGAGTAGGAGGTGGTAATGCACCAAAACCTTCAAGTGGTTTTGACAACGAGGTTTGGGAACTATATGACCTGAAAACCGATTTTAATGAACGTATCGATCTGTCAAAAAAATATCCGGAGAAATTAAAAGAGTTACAGGACCTATTTGATGAGCAGGCTAAAATAAACAACATTTATCCTTTTATAGATTGGGACGATGTGCTTAAACTAAGGATTCATAAAAAAGCGGGTGTTGCCCAAACATTAAACATAGGCACCGCTCCCGCTGCCGAAACACCAAACAAATAATTAATAATGAAAAGAATAGGAATTGCATTTACAATGCTGCTGGCCGTTATTGGCTGGCAGCATGCAAATGCCCAAAGCAAGAAACCCAACATCATACTTATTGTGGTAGATGATATGGGCTACTCCGATCTGGGATCTTACGGCTCAGAAATACACACACCAAACCTTGACAAGCTTGCAGCGCAAGGCTTACGCTTAAAAGAGTTTTATAACAATGCAATATGCGCGCCAACCCGGTCATCCATATTAACCGGGCAGGATCAGCATAAAGCAGGAGTGGGGTATTTTGATGTTAATTTGGGTTTGCCTGCTTACCAGGGTTACCTTAATAGAGAGTCTGTTACCCTTGCCGAAGTATTAAAACAAAATGGTTACAGCACCCTGATGTCGGGCAAATGGCATGTGGGTAATGATAGCCTTGCCTGGCCCAACCAACGTGGATTTGAAAAATTCTTCGGCATAATAGGCGGCGCGGCAAATTACTTTAATACCAATTATATGCCTTTGGGCGGAGGTAAATATCCTGTTATAATCGAAGAGAACAACAAGCGCTGGCATAAAGCCGACGATAGTTATTACATGACTGAGGAAATTGGCGACCATGCGGTGAAGTTTCTGGATGAGCAAAGCAGAACCAATAAACCATTCTTTTTATACCTGGCTTTTAACGCTCCGCATTGGCCGCTACAGGCTTTGCCGGAGGATATTGCCAAATACAAAGGCAGATACGATATCGGCTGGGATTCATTACGTAGGGAACGTATAAAAAAGCAAGTGGAATTGGGCATACGCGACCCAAAACAAACGGTGGCGCTGCGTGATGCCGATGTGCCTAACTGGGATAACTTAACCTACGATGAACAGCAATTATGGAAAGCCAAAATGGAAGTATACGCCGCGATGGTTGATCGTATGGATCAGAATGTAGGTAAGGTGCTGGATAAGTTAAAGGAACTAAAAAAGGATGATAACACATTAATTGTGTTTATATCCGACAACGGTGCACCTGCTGAAGATGTGGCCCATGGCAAAGAGCATGCAGCCAGGAACCTTGGGCCGGTAGGTACTTCCGGCTCTTTTGAGGCTCAGGGCAAAAACTGGTCGTTTGTTTCCAACTCTCCTTTGCGCTCATTTAAAGGCGCTTTATATGAAGGCGGTATGAGCTCTCCGTTTATTGCCTGGTTTCCGGGTAAAATAAAACCGAATACTATAGAAAAAGGCACGGCTCATTTGATCGATCTTGCGCCTACTTTTTACGATATTGCGGGCGCTAAATATCCGTCTACCTATCAGGGTCACAAAATTAACCCGCTAATTGGGCAAAGCCTTACCGGTTTGCTCTTTAAAGGTGAACCGATCAATCGCGACAAGCCACTTTTCTGGGAGTTGTGGGGTAACCGCGCAATGCGCGAAGGAAAATGGAAGTTAGTATCTGCCTTCCCTGCAAATCATTGGGAACTATATGATTTGGACGTAGACCGCGGTGAAACTAATAACCTGGCAGCTAAATATCCTGACGTGGTTAAAAAGCTTTCGCTGGAATACGTGACCTGGGTAAATGAAAATAATGTGGTGCTGGATTTTAACTTGATCAATCCAAGATCTAATTTTGACCTGAAGATCGGCCAATAAAAATAAAATGATGGTGATTAAAAAAACTTTAATACTTAGTCTTTTTCTTAGCGGGATGCTATGGTCTGCTTGTAAGCAAAAACAGTCGTCTTCGGTTGTAGCCATTAAGCCTCCAACTGTGCTCAAAAAAGCCATTTGCTGTGAGTCTGGTATTCCTAAACGTTTTGCATCTCTGGAGACACATCAAATTGGTGTCCCTGATTTAAATCACGATAACGCCTCTCATAAAGGAATGATCTGGATAAAAACAGGGACTTTTTTAATGGGGGCCGATAATAAACAGGCAGCGCCAGACGAATACCCAAAGCATAAAGTTTCCGTTGATGGTTTTTGGATGGATGCTACGGAGGTAACTAACGCCCAGTTTGCCAAATTTGTAAAGGCAACAGGTTATATAACCACTGCAGAACACAAGCCGGATTGGAACGAGCTGAAGAAACAGTTGCCGCCCGGAACGCCAAAACCCGATGACAGCCTACTAGTTGCAGCCTCGTTGGTTTTTGATCCGCCTAAACACGCTGTTGATTTAAATGATTACAGCCAGTGGTGGGCGTGGAAAAAAGGCGCTAATTGGCGTCATCCGCAGGGACCGGGCAGCAGTATTAAAGGGAAAGATAATTACCCGGTGGTGCAAATTTCATGGTACGATGCGGTTGCCTATTCTAAATGGGCAGGTAAGCGTTTACCTACAGAAGCAGAGTGGGAGTGGGCGGCACGCGGCGGCTTGCAAAATAATATATACCCATGGGGTAATGAGGCCATTGATAAGGGCAAACCCAAAGCAAATACATGGGAAGGGCATTTCCCGGATCAGAACACGCTCCGCGATAAATTTTATGGTCTTGCGCCGGTAGCTTCGTTTCCTGCAAACGGTTATGGACTGTATGATATGGCCGGCAATGTGTGGGAGTGGTGTGCCGATAACTATGATAGTAATTACTACACTACCATAGCCAATAACCCGGGTATAAAAAACCCGCAAGGCCCACTCAAAAGTTATGATCCGGATGAACCTTATGCCAAAAAGCGGGTGATACGTGGTGGCTCGTTTCTGTGTAATAATAGCTATTGCTCAGGCTTTAGAGTAGCCCGGCGAATGAAAAGCTCCGAAGACAGTAGCCTGGAACATTTAGGATTTAGATGTGTGGCGAATTAATGTATCCCCAATGGTCTTTAGATAAGATTTACTAAATAAAAAGAGAAGTCCCGGACATGGAAGTGTTCGGGACTTCTCTTTTTTATCAAAATTGACTCAGCGGGTTAGGGTAATTATCGCTTTGATCTTCTGCCACATTATCCAGGCATTTAAAATCCTTTTCAATTAATAAGTATAGCGGGCCATTGTTATTTTCAAAACCCACGCGATCTGTAGTTGCCCATTCCTTAGCCATATAATCAGGTACGTATAGCGCAATTTTCTGATCACTAAAATCAACTGTTAGTTCATCCGCATGATAGCGTTGCAGGGCATATATTAGTTTTTGACTTCCAAAATATATTGTTTCTTCAATATAACCATCCCCCGAAAAGCAATCAATATCTGATTTGGTGAGGCGGTAACGTAATGAATTGCCTTTAATTCGGATTTTCATAAGCTTGTTGTGTTTTTTGAATGAAAACTCACCACCTCGCCAATAATTATTAAAGCAGGGTAGGTTAAATTACCCTCTGCCGCCATTTCCGGCAAATTTTCGACGGTGCCGGTGGTTATCTTTTGATTAGGTAAAGAAGCATGCTGAATTATGGCTGCCGGTGTTGTACCCCTACCTTGTTTTATATAAGTTGCCGCAATTATAGCCAATTGCTTCATCCCCATATAAATAACAACCGTTGCATTACTTTGCATGGCAAGTTTTAAGTCGGATGAAAGTGTGCCATCTTTTTTGGTGCCTGTTATCATCCATATCCCTTCGCTCACAGCACGGTGGGTAAGCGGAATATCTTCAAAACCGGATGCCTGCATACTGGTGATACCCGGAATAAAGTGGGTCTTAATTCCATGCTCCCTTGCATAAATAATCTCCTCAAACCCTCTGCCGAAAATAAAGGGGTCACCGCCTTTTAACCTTACCACCTTGCCTTTTGTAAATGCGAAATGTTTAATCATTTCGTGGATGGTTTCCTGCGGGGTATAGCTGCCATAAGGTTGTTTGCCAACGTAAACCAATTCACAACCATCCTTTGCATAATTTAAAAGTTCCTTATTGGCTAAATTGTCATACAATATAACATCAGCTTCCTTTAAAATCCGGTATCCCTTCATGGTGATGAGCTCAGGGTCTCCAGGCCCAGCGCCTAAAACAAATAATTCAGGAATTATTTTATTATTATCCATTATACTGAATTTTTTTATCGAAAAATGTCTTTAGAATTTCTTTAATTCTAGCAAAAATCAATTGTTGAATATTTTTAATCAAATTTAATCTTATAAAATGATTTATATCATAAAATATCGGCAAAAAATTAGTTTGTATTTTATTAAATATTACTAAAATCATAAAAATATCAAAAATTGGCAATAAATACCTCTTTAAAACTTGATATATATTATATAATTGAGTAGTATTGTTATGTAAACGCATTTTGGTCGCAACAAAAGTGTGTTTATCGTGATTAATTGCTTTAACATTTAAAATAACTGCATATGTCTCAACCAACAATTGTCGTAGTTGGAAATGGAATGGTAGGATATAAGTTTTGTGAGAAACTAGTATCCAGATCAGCCCAATTCAATATTATCGTGTTCGGCGAAGAGTCCCGCATTGCTTATGACAGGGTGCATCTAAGCGAATACTTTAATGGCAAGTCTGCCGATGATTTGTCGCTTTCCACTTTATCCTGGTATGCTGATAACGGTATTGCTCTTCATTTAGATGATCCTATACAGGAAATTAACCGCATTGACAAAACTGTGCACTCCTTAAAAGGAACGGTAATAAAATATGATTACCTGGTATTGGCAACTGGCTCATCTCCTTTCGTTCCAAATATAGAGGGTATTGAAAAAAATGGTGTATTTGTTTATCGCACCATTGAGGATCTGGACCTAATTAGGGATTATGCCGCTAATGCAAAAGTTGGTGCGGTAATGGGTGGTGGCTTATTGGGACTGGAGGCCGCCAAGGCATTAATAGATCTCGGTATTAAAGAAACTCATGTTATTGAATTTGCGCCGCGCTTAATGCCAAGGCAGATCGATTCTGCCGGAAGTGCCATGCTGCAATCAAAGCTAAAGCAATTTGGGTTGAGTATCCATTTAAACAAAAGTACATCTGAGATTGCGGGTGATGATAAAATAGAATTTCTGAAATTTAATGATGATACATCGCTAATGGTTGATATGCTGGTTATATCAGCAGGGATACGCCCCCGTGATGAGCTGGCAAAGCTTGCGGGTTTGCAAACGAGCAGTCGCGGCGGTATTATGGTTAACGAAAAAATGCAAACCAGCGATGAGTGTATTTTTGCGATAGGTGAATGCGCGCTTTATAACAGTATGATATACGGGTTGGTTGCCCCCGGTTACGAAATGGCCGATATTGTAGTAGCGTATTTAACCGGAGGTGATAAATTTTTCTATGGTTATGATATGAGCACTAAGTTAAAGCTGATTGGTGTGGATGTTGCAAGTTTTGGTGATGCCTTTGTTACCGAACCTGAGTGCCGGACAATCGTATTCGAGGATACTCATAAAGGCATATACAAGCGTATTAATATCAGTAATGATGGTAAATATTTATTAGGCGGCATTTTAGTTGGCGAAGCAGAGGCTTACAACATATTGCTGCAAACGGTTAATAACAAAATACTGCTTCCCCCTAATCCCGAAGATTTGATATTGGGATCACGGGGAGGTGAAGGTGTTGAAGGTGCCGGGCTTATGAGTTTGCCTGATGACGCGTTAATATGTTCATGCGAGGCGGTGAGTAAACTGGCAATATGCTCAGCGGTTAATGAAGGCGCATCGGGTATTGATGATATAAAGAAATGCACCAAAGCTGGAACCGGTTGTGGTGGTTGTGTTCCGTTGGTTAAGGATTTGATAGCCGGTACCATGAAAGCCAATGGCCAGTACGTTAAAAATGTAATATGCGAGCATTTCGACTATTCGCGGCAGGAGCTGTTTGATATGGTGAAAATAAACAAGCTCAAAAACTACGACCTGGTGTTGGATCATTTTGGCAAAGGTGATGGTTGTGAAGTATGTAAACCGGCGGTAGCAAGTATTCTTTCCAGCTTATGGAACGATGTAATTGTAAAACAGGATACCATACAGGATAGTAACGACAGGTATCTGGCTAATATTCAAAAAGGAGGCACTTACTCGGTAGTGCCCCGTATTCCGGGTGGTGAAATTACGCCGGATAAACTGATTGTCATTGGGCAGGTTGCAAAAAGATACGGTCTTTATACCAAAATAACGGGCGGTCAGCGTATTGATATGTTTGGTGCCCATGTAAATGATTTACCTGCAATTTGGGAAGAATTAATTGACGCGGGTTTTGAAAGTGGACATGCATATGGCAAATCATTGCGTACAGTTAAAAGCTGCGTGGGTAGCACCTGGTGTCGATATGGTTTGCATGATAGTGTTTCATTTGCTATCGAAATTGAAGAGCGTTATAAAGGGGTAAGATCTCCGCATAAATTAAAGGGAGGTGTTAGTGGCTGTGTTCGTGAATGTGCAGAAGCGCAGGCAAAGGATTTTGGTATTATCGCTACCGAAAAAGGATGGAATTTATATGTATGCGGTAATGGTGGATCAAAACCGCAGCATGCGCAACTATTGGCTACAGATATTGATAGCGCGACTTGTATAAAATATCTGGATAGGTTCCTGATGTTCTATATTAAAACAGCTGATCCATTGACCCGGACTGCAACCTGGTTGAATAAAATGGATGGCGGTATCGCTTATCTGAAAAACGTAATCATCAATAATAGTTTGGATATAAATGAACAGTTAGAAGAAGAAATGCAGGATTTGGTTAACACCTACCATTGTGAATGGAAAGAGGTAGTGGAAAATGATGAGTTGCGTAAACGCTTTGTTCATTTTATTAATGCGCCCGAAGAAAAAGATCCGGCAATAAAATTTGAACCAATGCGTGAACAGATCAAAGCTAAATGGTAGCGTGTTTTTTTAATTATTAATCACAAAAATTAAACAAGATTCATATGGAAACGATACTAGATATTGAATGGGTGTTGGCTTGCTATGCAGATGACGTGCCTGCCAATGGCGGGGCATGCGTAAAACATGGCAATGAGCAGATAGCGATATACAACTTTGTCCGTCGTGGCGAATGGTATGCTACGCAAAATCTTTGTCCGCATAAACAGCAGATGGTTTTATCGCGCGGGATGATTGGCAGCGAAGGTGATAGCTGCGAGCCTAAGGTAGCTTGCCCTTTTCATAAAAAAACCTTTTCGCTATTAAGTGGTGAGTGCTTAAGTGGCGATGAATTTCAGATAAAAACTTATCCTGTACGGGTTGAAGACGGTAAGGTGTATATTGGTATAGTTTAATTTTCTAAACTTCGTCGTCGGCGGTTAGTAATAGTAACTTCTCTTTATCTATAACTTTTATGTATTTGTCATGAGCGGCTACTATGTTTTCATTCAGTAGTTCGGTTATCACCCTGAATACGGTCTCATAGGTAGCACCGATGAAAGATGCCAGGTCCTGCCGGGATAGCCTGATATTAATAAACCCATCTTCTTTTAATCCAAATTGCTTCTCCAGATATATTAAGGCCTGGGCTACCCGCCCTTTAACCGGCATATGGGCAAGGTTGCGCATCTTGTTTTCTGATTCTTGCAAATCTTTTACAAAAAACATCATCAATTGATACGTAAATTCATTATTAACTTTTAGGCTGGCCTCAAAAAAATCAAGATCAAAGTAACAAAGTATCCCATCCTCAAGCGCGGTAGCTGATATGGGATAAATTTTAGTATCGAGCCCCCGATGGCCAAATATGGCACCGTTTGATGCGAATCTCAAAATCACCTCCTTATCCTGTCCCCATTTTTTATGCACCTTAACATTGCCGCTCAATACAAAATAAATTCCTTTTACCGGATCGCCTTCCTGAAAGATTATTTCATTTTTTTTAACGAAAAAATTCTTTTTGCTGGCAGCAATTGCCCCTTTCCATTCCGGAAGACAATTTCTGCACAAAAAACAGCTATTCATGTCGCATGTAATTAGCTTTTTTTTCATAGAGGAGACGTTTTTTTACTTTTTTCTAAGTTTTGCAATCAATAATTGATGCAATATAAGCTATTTGGCTGTTTTTGTATTTAAAAATTGATTTAAAATGATATAAATAATGTCTTTTATTAAATAATATAAATTTAATTATTTAATAAACTGATTATTATCATATAAATAATCAGTGATGTGATTATTGTATTGTAATTTTTTCATTTTTGGCAACCATTTTTAATTGTTTATTGCTTTTGTCATAAAAATTACCATTTTTTAATCTTTAAATTGATTAAAAATATTAAATGAGTTATATTTATCACAGTAAACATAAAATTAAGGTCAAATTTTATTAGCCTATGAATAAAACCGAAATATAATTGCATAAAAAAGCCCTGCCGGGAGGTCGCATTCCCAGACAGGGTTAAACAGTTTTCATTGCTTTAACAAATAAAAAACTTACTCAAATGTACAAAAATGTATTAAATCAGCGCATTGTTGCGCTATTTCTATGGTTTTCGTCCTGTTATTCATTCTTTCTGACGGAAACACAACCTATTAAGGCTCTCCTTCGCCGATTGACCCTAATATTAAATTGGTATTTGAACCAATATCTCTTATTCAATCAATTTTCGGCTACACATAATATTTTAAATAATACTTCAATTTAAAATATCATGGAAAATCAACTTACTAAACTCAACATATTTTCGCTGAAAGGCGTGCAAATGAAAACGTTCCATATCACATGGCTTATGTTTTTTGTTTGCTTTTTTGGCTGGTTTGGCTTGGCGCCATTAATGCCCACCATACGTGCAGAATTGCATTTAACTAAAGGTGAAGTAGGTAATTGCATCATCGCGTCGGTATCAGCAACAATAATAGCCAGGCTTTTTATAGGTAAATTATGTGATGTATGGGGGCCGCGTAAAACAGCTATCAGGCTTTTGATAATCGGTTCGCTGCCGGTTTTCCTGGTTGGCTTGGCGCATAGTTATACCACGTTCTTATTGTTTCGTTTGGCTATTGGTGTAATAGGAGCATCGTTTGTAATCACCCAATTCCACACCTCCATGATGTTCGCTCCCAAATTAAAAGGGACGGCAAACGCTATAACAGGCGGCTGGGGCAACCTGGGTGGTGGCGTAACCAATATGGTAATGCCTTTAATATTCGCTGCTATAGTTGGTTTTGGTTATACTAAAGCGGAGGCCTGGCGATATGCCATGATTGTTCCAGGTGTAATGATGCTAATTATTGCCTTTTTATATTGGAAATACACTAAAGATACTCCCAATGGTAATTATGACGCAGTTGGCTATAATGTTGGAAAATCAACAAAAACAGATTGGTCGGTTTTAGCCGATTGGAGGATATGGGCCTTAACCATCGGCTATGCCATGTGTTTCGGCATGGAGCTGACTTTTGACAATGTGGCCTCGCTGCATTTTGTTGATTCGTTCCATCTTTCACAAAGCACTGCGGGCTTTTGGGCAGGGATATTCGGGTTTATGAATTTGTTTGCCCGTGCGCTGGGTGGTATTGTATCGGACAAGGTAGGCGGTAAATTCGGTATGCGTGGTAAGGGTTTATTACTAGCCGGAGTGCTATTTTTAGAAGGTGTTGGATTGATATTATTTGCACAGGCGGGTTCGCTTATGGTAGCCATAATTACCATGTTAACATTCGCGCTTTTTCTTAAAATGTCAAACGGAGCAACCTTTGGTATTGTTCCTTTTGTAAACACAAAAAATGTGGGCCTGGTGAGTGGGATAGTAGGTGCGGGTGGCAATTTGGGCGGGATGATGTTTGGCTTCTTATTTAAATCAAACTCCATTACCTACGTGCAAGCCTTTACCTACATCGGGTTTATTGTGATAGCGGTATCATTCATCGTATTAATAACAAGATTTCAAAAAACCAGTAATGAAGAAGTAGCCGTAGCCAGCCCACTGGCAAGCGGTGTGGCATAAATACCCGAAGAGAAAATTTAAGCTATGGCGTTAACAAAACAACCTGTAAATCAACTAACCAGCACCTGCTGTTATTGCGGGGTTGGCTGTGGTGTGGTTGTTAATAAAGAAAAAAACGGAAGCATAACGCTTACGGGTAACAAAGATCATCCGGTTAATAAGGGAATGCTTTGCAGTAAGGGGCTTAATCTGCATTATACCGTAAATGATAAAAGCGACAGGTTACTTTATCCGCAAATGAGGTACAATAAAAGCATGCCTATGCAGCGCGTTAGCTGGGATGATGCGCTGGACCGGACAGCGGCAGTATTTAAAACTTTCATTGATAAGTACGGCCCGGATTCGGTTGCTTTTTATGCCTCCGGGCAATGTCTAACAGAAGAATATTATGTAGTTAATAAACTGATGAAAGGGTTTATTGGCAGCAATAATATTGATACTAACTCCCGGCTTTGTATGAGCAGCGCTGTGGCAGCCTATAAAATTGCTTTGGGAGAGGATAGTGTGCCTATTTGTTATGATGATATTGAACTTGCCGATTGTATACTCGTAATGGGTGGCAACCCTGCATGGTGCCACCCAATATTATGGCGTAGGGTAGAGGCGCATAAGGTAGCCAACCCTGAGGTGAAGATTATCATAGTAGATCCACGGGTTACTGATTCATGCGCCAATGCCGATCTGCATCTGCAAATAAATCCCGGTACGGATATTACCCTTAACCATGCTATCGGCAGGTTACTGATAGAGAACGGCGATATCGACTTTAATTTTATTAAAGATCATGCCGAAGGATTTGAAGCCTATAGTGAAATAGTTTTTAAGAATAGTTTGTTTGACGCTGCAAAGACATGCGGATTGAGCGAAAGCGATATCCGCCTTGCAGCGCAATACATCGGCGAAGCCAAAGGTTTTATCACCATGTGGACAATGGGGCTTAATCAAAGCGCCATTGGTGTAAATAAAAATTTAAGTCTTATTAATTTAAACCTGATAACCGGGCATATAGGTAAACCTGGTTCGGGGCCGCTATCACTTACCGGCCAGCCTAATGCGATGGGCGGAAGGGAGGTTGGCGGGTTAGCAAATTTACTGCCCGCGCATCGTGATCTGGGCAACCCCCTGCATCGCGAGGAAGTACAAAAGTTTTGGGGAGGAAAACCCATTCAGCCCAAACCCGGTTTAACAGCTACCGAAATGTTCGAGGCGTTAAATGATGGTCGTTTAAAAGCCATCTGGATAATGTGCACCAATCCCTTAACCAGTTTGCCAAATGTTCGTTTGGCTGAAGAAGCTTTGAAGAAAGCGAAATTTGTGGTGGTGCAGGAGATCAGTAACAAGCCGGAAACCCTGGTTTATGCTGATGTGATATTGCCCGCCGCTGCCTGGGCCGAAAAAGAGGGGACAATGACCAACTCTGAACGGCGGATAAGTTATCTGAACAAAATTGTGGAACCACCAGGAGAAGCTATTCCCGATGCGGAAATTATTTGCCGCTTTGCCCGCAAAATGGGCTACAAAGGGTTTGATTTTGAAAACCCTGCGGCCATCTATGCCGAGCACGTTAAATTAACCGCCAAAACCAATATTGATATAAGCGGCTTAAGCTATGATATATTAAAAGAGCGTAAAACCGTACAATGGCCCTACAAAAAGAAAGGCCCGCTGGATGGCAAACCTCGTTTATTCACCGATCATAATTTTTACAGGCCATCAAAAAAAGCGCTGATTAGTGCCGTTCCTGACACGCTGACCAGTGAATTGCCGAATGATGATTATCCCTTGATATTAACCACGGGCCGCATCCGCGATCAGTGGCATACCATGAGTAAAACCGGCAAAGTAAATAAGCTTAACCAGCATTATAAGCAGGCTTTTTTAGAGATTCATCCGGATGATGCTGAAATATTGGGGTTAAAAGAATTGGACATTGCCGTTATTACATCCCGGCGGGGCGAGGTACAGGTGCAAACAAAAATATCGCCACAAATAAAAAAAGGTGTTGTGTTTTTGCCGATGCATTGGGGCAAAATATTGGGCAGTGATCTTAACCGGGCCAATAATCTAACCAGTGATCTGGTCGACCCAATTTCAAAGGAACCTGATTTTAAATACTGTGCTGTTAATGTAAAAAAGTTTGTAAAACCATTTCAACACATCGTAGTGATTGGTGCAGGAGCAGGAGCTTATGGTTTTGTAAAATCATACCGGGAATTAAACCCTGATGACGAAATAACTATTTTCAGCAAAGAGAACCATTCGTTCTACAATCGCGTGATGCTACCGGATTATATCAGCGGCGAACAGAAATGGGAGCAGCTGGTAAAAATGAAGGACAGCGAAGAACCCGGTTATAATATCAGTTTACTAAGGGGCGTAAGCATTGAAAAAATTGACCGCGAGAATAAGCAGGTTACGGATTCCCGGGGGATAAAAACTTCTTACGATATTTTATTGATGGCTACCGGCAGCCGGGCATCTATACCTAAAAATACACCATCGTTACCGGGCATATTCAGCATGCGTAGCCGTAACGATGCCGATAACTTTAAAAAGCATGTGCCTAAAAATGGTCATGTAGTAGTTGTTGGTGGTGGGTTATTGGGTTTGGAGATGGCTGCCTCGTTACGCGAGATCGGTATTAAGATTACTATTATTCATCGTACATCACGCTTTTTAAACAGGCAATTGGATGCATTGGGCAGCCAACTATTGCACGAGGAAATGACCGATCAGGGCTGCGATATTTATTATGATGATGAAGTACAGTTGTTTTACGGGAGATCGAAATTAACAGGCATCGGCCTAAAAAGCGGCCGTAAGATAAATTGTGATGCCATGATATTGGCAATAGGTACCACGCCTAATCTTGAAATTGCTAAAGATTGCGGGCTGACCATAAAACGAGGCGTTATTGTAAATGAACGGATGCAAACCAATGACCCATCTATTTATGCCGTTGGTGAAATAGCGGAATTTGAAGGCACACTGTACGGCATTACCGCCGCTGCGGAACAACAGGCCGAAGTGGTAGCCAAATATATGAATGGCGATATAGCAAGCTACTATAAAGGCAGCTTATTTATGAATATCATAAAAATACATGGATTCGACCTATGCAGTATCGGCTTGTCTGAATGCCCGGATGATAAGGCTTATGAAGAGATAGTTTTTATTGATAAGGCAAAGCGGTACTACAAAAAATGCATCATCCATGAGGATAAACTGGTGGGTACTATTTTGATTGGCGATAAAAGCGAATTTCAGGAGTTCAGGACGCTTATAGGCAATAAAACCGAGCTGAATGAAAAACGCATACAGCTATTAAGAAGCGGAAACAAAGTTGAACCGGTATTGGGTAAGCTGGTTTGCAGTTGCAATAACGTAGGCAGCGAAAATATACTCAACAAAATAGCTACCGGCTGCCATACGCTAAAGGACTTGTGCGATACTACCGGTGCCGGCACCGGCTGTGGATCATGCAGGCCCGAAGTGAAGCGCTTGTTGGAAGAAAGTTTAAAAGCAATAGTTTAACGGTAACATGGAAAAAAGGGAAACTTATTGTGTGAAGATTAACCTGCCGGGCGGAGTAATTTCGGCGGGAGACCTTTATGAGATATTGCAGATAGCTGAAAACGCAGGTGCAAATGAAATAAGCGTAGGCAACAGGCAGCAATTGTATTTTTGTATATCCAAAAACAGGCTTGAGGATCTGGAGTTAGGTATGTTGCAATCCGCGATAGATTATGAACTGAATACCGATCAATTCCCCAATGTAATTAGCTCGTACGTAACCGATAATATTTTTAATGCAGAGAGCTGGCTTAAGGAAGGTGTATACAAAGATATATTTGATCTGTTTAATTTTCAGCCAGAGCTTAAGGTTAATCTGGTGGATAGCCATCAAACCTTTGTGCCATTTTTTAGCGGGAACTTTAACTTTATCAGCTCCGACTTAAGTAATTATTGGTACTTATATATCAGGTTTCCCAAAACGAATGATCTGTATTGCTGGCCTTGCCTGGTGTATTCCGATGATATATCAACATTCTGCAAAGTTGCCCAGGAAGTTGTTTTGGGTAGCAGAGAATTGTTTTATGATCAGCCTAAAATCAATTTCGATCTGTTTTATGAAAAGGTGAACGCTGGCAACAAGTTTGTTAATCAACAGATAGCGGAGCCTTTAAAATTACCAGATTTCTCGCTGCCTTATTACGAGGGATTTAATAAATACCTGAACGGTAAATACTGGCTTGGGATTTACCGCCGGAATGAATTGTTCCCCATCGCATTTTTGAAGGACATTTGCTCCATATGCCTTAAAACTCGTGTAGGCCAATTATACACAACCCCCTGGAAATCCTTTTTAATTAAAGGGATAAATGAAGCTGATCGTAAAGATTGGGGCCTTATCCTCAATAATTATAGGATAAACGTAAGGCACGCCGCGAATGAATTAAACTGGCAACTTGAAAATTTATGTAAAGAAAGCCTCGAACTCAAAAAGCAATTGGTGCGGCAATTTGAAGAATATGACTTACGAACATACCGCCTCTGCTTCGCCATAAAAATGCAACCCAAAACCGGTTTGCTTGCATCTATCATTATTAAAAAAACAGGAATGGGGTTATTTGATATTTTACATACCCGCGATTTTAATCCCAATTCAAAAGATTTCGTTGTTTATAAAGAAAAATTATCTACAAATACCCTTGGCAGTTCCCTGATAGAATTATGTGATTTTTACTATGGTTTATTAAGTGATGATACTGTTTTATTACATCAGGATACTGATGCGGAAATAGAAAATCATATTGAAACCGTTGAGCTTTATCAATGTAAAAACTGCCTCAGTGTATACGATAAAAATTATGGCGACCAATTCAACAATGTTCCCATAGGGACCGAATTTAAAAACATCGAGAACTATATATGCCCTGTTTGCGAATCAACGGCGGACTGCTTTATGGTAATTGAAAAACAGGCTCATGCGGTTTAACTCATTAATCACTACGTATCAATCCCTTATTTTAATTATTATTTGTAAGCATAACAGTGCTTATACGACTAAAAGAATTAACCATTTAAATGTCAATCAACAAAAAAACAACATGAAGCAAAATCTACAAACAAGTTCAGGAAAAACTATTAACCGCATCAGCATCAAAATTATAATGGTGATAATTATGATGACTGGTGCGCTAACGTCGAGGTTAGCCAATGCCCAGGTAAAGGTTGTTCCACCGGATTCAATTGAGTATCAGGGAGCGCTTTATCAAAAGGCAAAAGCTAAATCTGCCTATCCAAAAGTGGTTGGCTATATAAGTTTTATCCTCCCACTCGAAACATTGACCTTATCAACAGGCAAATTCGACCCCAATTTTTCTAATCACACTACTACTATTGGTTTCCCTGTAGGTGTAAATGTTTTATATAGTGATAAGTTCGGATTTAGCTACGAATTTACACCCAATATTAAAGCATCAGGAGGTTCAAGTAAAATGAATGATATATTATTTGATCCGGGAACAATGTTCCGTTTTGAGCATGGGTTTACTTTTATTTCCCGTCTGGCATTTGATACAAACGGCCGTTACGGTTTTACCCCGGTATTTAATCAGGTTTATGCACGCACAAAGGATGTTAATTATTTTGTGGCCTTATCGCTCCCAACACGGTTTGGTAATAGCGAAGCTGCATCATTAGGCTTAAACATGCAGGTTGGATTTACATTTAATTAACGATTGCAAATTGTTTATAATGCAGGGTTATTAAACGTGATTAATTCATAAATTTATTGCTAAAATAAGCTTCAGTTATGACCAAATTAGTCCAGGCGTTTAACGCGTTTGATAAATATAACCAGAAAGACCCCCATGTATTTACATGGGGTGATCTTTCTTATCCGCAGGAATATTTTTTAGCATTAAAACTGTACGAGTGGGTGCTAAAATTAAATCCGAATGCCAGCGAAGAGCTTTTATTAGCATCGCGCAGCCAGCATATCGGCAGATGGGAGATTCCGCGTGAAACTTATCCCGATGGCAGGGAGGCCTATTTAAAATGGCGCAAGGACCTTGCCTTGTTTCATGCCGAAAAAGCATCATCAATTATGAAAGAAGTAGGATATGATGATGAGCAGATTGCCCGTGTAAGGCAAATTATACTAAAGCAAAAGCTAAAAGTTGATGCCGACGTACAAACGATAGAGAACGCGCTTTGTTTAGTGTTTCTTGAATTTCAATATGAAGATTTCTATCCCAAATATCCGCCCGAAAAAGTGGTCAACATATTGAGGAAATCATTATTAAAAATGGACAGTCATGGCCATCAGTTTGCACTCGGTTTAAATTTCTCAGAACAAGGCCTGGCTTATATCAACGAAGCCTTAAATAACATCAAACAGAATAAATAATTCAAAGTAAAAGCGGAGGCCCTGCGCGATACCTTTCCCTAGTATAAGGGAAAGGAGGAGGATAGGGTAAAAACAAAGCGACAGACTTTAAATCGATTACCCTACATTCACAACTGCAGCCTTCTGCTGATATGCCCCTTTGTAACTATACACCGTATAACTGCAAATAAATTGTGCTGAATATTTAGCTATAAAACAGGCAAAAATTATCGGTATAAAAAGTACAAAGCCCCCTGTAACTAAACTACATGTTAAAAATACAGATGTTAAAGGCCCATGTATGGCAGCGCTCAAGGCAGCGGCAGCCCCCACCAACGCAAAGTTTAAAACAATAAGCTGGGTATTGAAAAAGTGATTTAACATTACGGCAAATAGCATTCCCAATATCGCCCCTACAACTATGCTTGGCGCAAATACACCGCCATCCCCGCCTGCCCCTAATGTAAGTGAAGCTACAAGTGGCTTCAGTATAACCAATGCGACTAACAACAGTGACAGGCCTATAGTAAACGTTTGATGATGAATTTGATTTAATAGCTCAGGTATGGCACTATAGCTATCCCCATATAATTGTGGGAAGCACATAATGGATAGCCCCACCAAAATAGCGCCTGCGTTTACCCTTATAAAGTTGTTGTTGATCTTCCCAAACCGGTCTTTAAGAAAAATTACTGTTTTAGTAAAATAAACAGATACGAAACCTGCTGCTATACTTAGTACGATTAAGTACGGAACTGCGTGGAAGCTCCAATCGGTTACCGTAAAATTAAATAATTTGTTAGACTCAAAAAGGAACATAAAGCCCCAGGCCACTAAAGCCGAACAGGCGCAGCTAATGAAGATTGTTTTGGTGAGTTTTTTAGCGATTACTTCAATAGCAAACAAAAAACCGGCCAGCGGGCTGCCAAATAAAGTGGCAACTCCGGCAGCAACACCTGCACAAATCAGTTCCGTTTTGTAAATATTTGCAATCGCTTTCTTGTTGTGGGCGGCTGAGCCAATAGCTGCAGTTGCCACAACTGTTGATACCTCTACACCGGTAGACCCACCGAAAATTACAGTTAAAAATCCGTTAAAATAATGCGAAGGGATTTTGTAAGCGGGGAGTTCATCGCGCCGGTTCTCTATCGTTTGGTATATTTCTTTAATACCCTTATTGGCCTTACCCATGAATAAATACTTTCTTAAAAAGTAGATGGTGGTAATGCCTATAGTTGGCAGCAGAACAAACAAAAACGGCATATGGCTAACTTTATGAAAAATTTGATCTTCATAAAGTCCGGTTATTTTCTTTAATGAATCGGCAAGGAGCACAGATAGGAAAGCAACGATGATGGATATAAGAATTAACTTAAAGTAGTGAAAGCGAATAATGGCTTTTCTCATGATATTTAATAATTGCCGCAAAACTAATATAATTGCGAGCTTTCACAATCAAAATAGTACAATAAATATTGCATATGCAATGTTTTATTGTATTTAATTGGCGATAATTGTATTATTGTATGTTGCTTGCAATTTTATATCGATACGAAATGATAAAAAAACAACACCTGTGCGATTTGAATACATGCTTTCTGTGTACCAGCTGTTTAAGCGACTGGAAACCAGCCATTGAATCGAACAAACAGAATATCCAGCTAAAAAAAGGGCAGCAAGTATTTAAAGAAGGTGATCCTGTAACTGGTATTTATTTTGTTTACGAAGGAAATATTAAAGCGCATAAAAGATGGGATAGTGAAAAGGAACTGATTGTTAGGTTTGCGAAAAAAGGAGATATTTTGGGGCATCTTGGTCTGGAAGGTAATAAGATTTATCCGGTAACAGCTACGGCGATGGAGGCGGCAACCGTTTGTTATCTGCCGATGGAATTTTTTGAATCCTCGCTAAAAATAAATAATGAATTTGCAATAAAGCTGATGCGGTTTTTTGCCGGCGAATTACAAAAATCAGAAAAAAGAATGCGCGATTTGGTGCATATGCCGGTTAAGGCACGTGTAGCGCAGGCAATCATCACCCTAAAAAATCAATTCGGTATCAATGCCGAAGGTTTTATAGATATTGAACTGGCGAGGCAAGATTTGGCCTCATTTTCAGGGGCAGCTTATGAATCGCTGTTCCGAACTATGAATGACTTTGTTGCTGAAAATATCATAACGGTTGCCGGAAAGAGTATGACCATTAAAAATGAGGATGCGCTTTTGCAGCTGATTGCCAAAAGCGAGTATTAACAACGATGCATGCCGACCGATATTTTTCACCCTCTTTCCGGCTTGCCGGAGAGAGGGTCGAACAGCGCAGCGCATTCGGGGTGAGTCAATCGTGCGCCGGGTATTTGCGCTAAGGTCACTCGTATAGTTGACTCACCCGGTCTTAGCTTCGCTCGGCCACCCTCTCTTTTGCAAGCAGAGAAGAGGGTGAAAACATTAAAATAAGTGCTCTTTTCGAGCCAATTTATTAGCTTTTCCCAGCTAAATTCGGTATATTTAAGCTTGTCAGTTATATAATATAAATGCTCTTTAACGCCCTCACTACCCACATTTTAACCGTTATTTTTATTGCTACAGTTTTCCGTTCAGCCTTTGGTTTTGGTGAATCATTAATAGCCGTTCCCTTGCTTGCACTTTGGATGCCACTGAATGTTGCGGTGCCTTTATCTGTTCTGGTATCCATAACCATTGCCGGGATTGTAGTAATACAGGATTGGGATAAAATACACCTTAAAAGTGCCGGGGGTCTCATTGGATTTACGCTGATCGGCATACCTATTGGGTTGCTGTTATTGGTAAGAACAGATGAGCGCATTGTGAAAGCGGCCCTTGGCCTTGTTGTCAGCCTGTTTTCTCTGTATCTTCTAACTGGCAAACAGCTTAAAGAACTAAAAAAGGACAGCCTTCCATGGCTTTTCGGCTGTGGATTATTGTCGGGGATCTTGGGTGGGGCTTACGGAATAAATGGTCCTCCGCTGGTAGTTTACGGCGCTAAAAGGCGCTGGTCGGCCCAGCATTTCCGTGCTACCGTGCAAGGATATTTTCTTATAGCCAGCGCCGTTGGTATGATCGGTTACTGGCTGACAGGTTTATTGGTTCCTGCTGTATTCCATTACTATTTATTAAGTCTGCCGGTAATGGTTCCTGCAGTTTTTATCGGGAGGTTGATCAATAACCGCCTTAACAGCGAAAGTTTTTTTAAATACGTTTATGTTGTTCTGTTAGGGATCGGGTTATTCCTGGTCATTAAATCTATTTTGGGTTAAGTAAAGGGCCGGGCTATTTTCGTTTGTTTATCTCCCTTCAAAAAGCACTCCTGAGCTTCGTTATAGCTGGATTGATAATCTCACTCTGTCTGGTTTGCAACAGCATAAAACCCAATGATAATATATCATAATATCCTGACAATCTTTCATCACAAAGCCGCCCGATATTATAATAATTTTGGAATATCATCCTATGCGATGCCTTTTCGCACATGGGTGATTATAGGATATTGATTTTCCTATGATCCAATTTAACCAGTTTTTATAATACAGATGAGTAATAAAGCAACCTTAGGCGTAATTATTGGCAATCGCGATTTTTTTCCTGATCGTTTGGTTTCAGAATCACGTGCAGATCTTATTGAATTGTTCGGCAAATTGAATATCACACCGGTGATGCTTACCGAAACTGATTCTAAACTTGGCGGTGTTGAGACTTTTAAAGATGCCCAAAAATGTGCCGATCTTTTCCGCAAACATCAGGACGAGATCACAGGCATATTAGTGTTGCTGCCAAACTTTGGCGATGAAAAAGGTGTTGCTGAAACCATCAAATTATCGGGCTTAAACGTGCCGGTATTGATACAGGCGTATCCTGATGAACTAAGCAAACTCGATGTTGCCCGCCGCCGTGATTCATGGTGTGGTAAAATCTCCGTTTGTAATAATTTGTATCAGTACGGTATTAAGTATACGCTTACCAATAACCACGTAATCCATCCATCAGCACCGGAATTTACTACAGATCTGCTGGATTTCGTAGCCGTTTGCCGTGTTGTTAAAGGCTTGCGCAAAGTGCGCATCGGGGCAGTAGGTGCCAGGCCGGGAGCGTTCAATACCGTCCGCTACAGCGAAAAAATATTACAGCGCCACGGTATATCGGTAACAACGGTCGATCTATCCGAAATATTAGGAAACGCCAATAAACTAACAAAAGATCATGCCGAGGTAAAAGCGCATCTCGATAAAATAATGGCTTACACGCCCATCGGCAAAACGCCTGATGAGGCTTTGATACAAATTGCCAAACTCGACGTAGTCCTTAACCATTTTATGGAAGAAAACGCGCTTGACGCTACAGCCATACAATGCTGGACTTCGCTGCAAAAAAACTATGGCTGTAACGTATGTACCAGCATGAGCATGATGAGCGAAAATATGCTGCCAAGTGCCTGCGAAGTTGATGTTACCGGCACACTCACCATGTATGCCATGCAATTAGCATCAGGATCGCCGAGCGCACTGGTTGACTGGAATAATAATTATGCTGATGACGAGAATAAATGTGTGCTGTTCCATTGTGGTAACTGGGCAAAATCATTCCTGCCTGATATAGAGATCAGTACCGCGCCTATTTTAGGAACAAGCGTTGGCGAAGAAAATACCTACGGCGCTTTATCCGGGAGGACACCGGCTTCACCGTTAACATTCGGCAGAATAAGCACCGATGATCCAAAAGGTATCATCAAAGCCTACTTTGGTGAAGGCGCATTAACTGATGATGCCTTAAATACTTTCGGTAACCGGGCAGTAGCGCAAATACCCGATCTGCAGGGCTTAATGCAATATGTTTGTCGCAATGGTTTTGAACATCATGTGGTGATGAATGCGTCAAAAACTGCCGGCATTTTAAAAGAAGCTTTAGGTAACTACATGGGTTGGGAAATTTATAATCACGGATAATTATGGTGATGACTGATAAGCAATTGGCAGAGCGATCAATAACCTATCGTAAAAAGATACTCAAATACATTGTGGGCGCTAAAGCCGGGCATACCGGCGGAAGTTTATCATGTATTGATATTTTAAATGTGCTATATAATGAGGTGCTGAATGTTGGTCCGCAAAACTTTACATCGCCCAATAGGGACAGGTATATCCAAAGCAAAGGTCATTGTGTAGAGGCATTATATGTGGTTTTGGCGGATAAAGGTTTCTTTCCGGAAAGCGACCTCGAAACATTATGCAAATACAAATCGCATTACATAGGCCATCCTACCAAAAAAGTACATGGTGTTGAACAAAATACCGGGGCGCTTGGTCATGGTTTGCCTATTGCCGCCGGAACTGCCCTGGCAGCCAAAATGGACAAAAAAAATTACCGCGTTTTTACCCTTTTAGGTGATGGCGAATTGCCCGAAGGTTCAAATTGGGAAGCCGCACTAACCGCTGCGCACTACAAGCTGGATAATTTATGCGCCATAATAGATAACAACAAATTACAAATAACCGGCACAAACGCGGAGGTATGTAATACCGACCCGATAGATGCCAAATTTGAAAGTTTTGGTTGGGCCGTACGTCATGTGGATGGTAATGATGTAAACGCTTTGAAAGAAGTTTTGAATACCGTGCCTTTTGAAAAAGGAAAGCCAAGCCTGGTCATTGCCCATACTATAAAAGGCAAAGGGGTAAGCTTTATGGAGAATAGTGTTAAATGGCATCATGGTGTGCCCGATAAACACCAATATGAAACAGCCATAGCCGAACTGGATATGGAAATGGCGAACGTTTAAATAGAATTGATTTGGGAGCAGTAATTGAAAATAATACAATAAACGGCAAGCCTAACCAGGACGTGTTTTCGGCAGCGCTGTTGGAACTGGCTGAGAAAGATAGGAACATAGTGGTAGTCACGAGTGATTCACGAGGTTCGGGCAAGCTGGTAGCTTACGGACAGAAATTGCCCGAACAAATAGTTGAAATTGGTATTGCGGAACAAAATCTGGTTGGTGTAGCAGCGGGTTTGGCATCTGCCGGAAAAAAAACATTCGCGGTATCTCCGGCTTGCTTTTTAACAGCAAGGGCCCTGGAGCAGATCAAAAATGATGTATGCTATTCTGATAACCCGGTACGCCTGATCGGCATTAGCGCGGGAGTAAGTTACGGTGCATTGGGTTCAACACACCATAGTCTGCATGATTTTGCCGTACTGCGTGCCATTAACAACATTACCATAGTAGCACCGGCCGATAATTTTGAAACTACCGAAGCCGTAAAACTTGCCGTAAAGCTTGATAAACCTTTATACCTGCGTTTTGGTAAAAAAGCCATGCCTTTGTTGACCGATGATGAGCATAACGGCTTTGAATTTGGCAAAGGAAGGGTAATCAAAAATGGAAATGATATAACTATTATAGCAACCGGTGAAACCGTTTACCCGGCTTTACAGGGTGCCGAAAAACTGGCACAACAAGGCATCAACGCAACGGTGGTTAGCATGCATACCATTAAACCATTAGATGCAGAATTAATATTGCAATTAGCGAAAGATACAGGCGCAATTTTAACGGTTGAAGAACATAGTGTAAACGGTGGTTTAGGCGAAGCCTGCGCATCGCTGCTATTGCAAAATAATTACAATAAGCCATTTAAAATAATGGGTATACCCGATGAGTACACGGTTACCGGCTCACAAACAGAAATATTTGATCATTACGGCTTATCCGCGGATGGGATCGCTCAGGCCGTTTTAAACTTATTGCAAACCTGATGTAACCCGTAAGCCTCCAATTAAAACCTAATGATGAAGTACTTTAAAATATTACTGTTGGTGATGCTTGCTTTTGCGTCCTGCCAAAACCGGTCGGATTCAAAGCAAAAAAAGATAGCCATTATCGTGTCTACATTAAACAATCCCTGGTTTGTTTTTTTGGCGCAAACGGCAGCTGCACGGGCTAAAACATTAGGTTATGAGTCTAAAATATTCGACTCGCAAAATAATACCGCTTTAGAGACCGACCATTTTGAGAACGCTATCGCGGATGGCTACAACGCTATTTTATTCAATCCGACTGATGCCAACGGATCGGTAGTGAACGTCCAAAAAGCAAAAAAAGCAGGTGTTCCGGTTTTCTGTATGGATAGGGAAGTTAATTCGCCGGATGCTACTTCGCAGATTTTTTCCGACAGCTATTCCGGCTGTGTATCGCTGGCTAAAGATTTTGTACAAACCCTCAATAAAAAAGGCAACTATGTAGAGTTGCTAGGCCTCGTTGCCGATAATAATACCTGGGCACGCTCCAAAGGTTTTCATAGTCTGGTTGATTATTATCCCGGTCTGAAAATGGTAGCTCAGCAAAGCGCCGACTTCGATCGAAATAAAGGCCTTGAAGTAATGGAATCAATATTACAGGCACATCCCAATATCGATGCCGTTTTTGCAGGTAATGATGCCATGGCTATGGGGGCTTACCAGGCTTTGGTTGCCGCAGGCAAAGCCGATCATGTTAAGGTGTTTGGTTTTGATGGTGCTGAAGATGCGATACAAGCAATAAAAGATAAAAAGGTATCGGCTACGGCCATGCAGTTCCCCAAAGTTATAGCGCAAACCGCGGCCGACGATGCCGATGCTTACTTTAAAGGTAAGCGTGATTTCCCTAAAAAATTACCCGTAGCGGTCGAATTAGTTACTTATGATAATGTTAACGATTATATAGCCTACGGAAAAAAATAGCCATGATGAAAAAAGCGGTAAAATACATATTGGCTATCATTTTGGTATTATTCATAGCCTCAAACTCCATCTATCTTAAAAAACTAAGTGATGTTAAGGCATCTGCGGCAAAGCAATTTGATGCCGCGAAATATGCGCGCAATTACTTAAATACACAACTAATACCGGCAGCGGATAAAGCGCCACAGGCCGATGATTTATTAGTTCTCTTAAAAAGCAGTCCTGATACCGCGTTCAAAACTTATTCGCATGGGTTGGATATTGGTAACATCCGTTTTTTTATGGTACAGGGGCAAGGCACGGTTACAGCTGTAGATGAAAATGATATATACATCGTAACTAAGAATAAGCAAGCTCTTAAAATTGCCATAGAGTATGTTTTTGGCAATGCTTTGCGTGACGCGCCGGGACTGATCAATATAAATGATTTTACCAATACCATGGACCTTAATAACATCGCTGCCGAAGTAGATAAGATAGTTAGGGCCGAAGTATTGCCACCCATAAAAAGCAAGATAAAAACAGGCGATAAACTAACTTTCGCAGGCGCTTTCGAACTAAATCAGGAACATATTAACCTGGATAAAATTGAGGTTATCCCGGTTGTGCTAAAGATTGATAAATAGGATGTTAGCGGCGCACCATATCAGCAAAAAATTCTCAGGCGTTACCGCGCTTGATGATATTAACCTGGAGTTACCTGCCGGAAAAGTAACCGCTATTGTTGGCGAGAATGGCGCGGGCAAATCTACACTGATGAAAATTCTATCGGGCGTGTATGATGATTACGAAGGCGATGTGATCTATAAAGGCAACAAGGTCCGGTTTAAAAATCCGCGTGAAGCGCAAAATGTCGGTATTGCCATCATCCACCAGGAATTGAATCTTATACCTTATTTAAGTATAACCGAAAATTTGTTTTTAGGCCGGGAATTAAAAAGCCCCATTGGGTTTTTAGATAAAAAGGCTATGCGCTTAAAAGCGGAAGTGTTGCTTCAAAAATTAAAGTTATCTGTGCCTGCCGATACTATTATTGCTGACTTAAAAGTTGGCCAGCAACAGGTTGTTGAGATAGCTAAGGCCTTGCTTTATGATGCCGAGGTTATTATTATGGATGAGCCTACATCCGCCATCAGCGAAAGCGAAGTGGAAATATTGTATGGCATAATTACCGATCTGCGTAAAGAAAATAAAGCAGTAGTTTACATATCGCACAAGCTAAATGAGCTATTTAAAATAGCCGACAATTATATTGTACTACGCGATGGCAGGACAATTGAAAGCGGTGAGATGAAAGGCATGACCCATGACGATATCATCCACAAAATGGTAGGCCGGGATATCGACATTATCCGTAATACTAATATTGCTAAAGAAAAAAATGTATTGCTTAAAGTAGATAATCTCTGCCTGGGCAAAGCCGGAAATACTCAAAAGAACATCCTTAACAACATTTGCTTCGAACTGTACAAAGGCGAGATATTAGGCATATTCGGACTTATGGGAGCCGGACGAACAGAATTGATGGAAGTACTCCTTGGTTTACATCCTGATTTGACTAAAGCGACAATCACACTTGATAAAAACATCGTAAGGTTTACATCTGCAAAGGATGCTATTCAGGCAGGCATGGCGTTGGTTCCTGAAGACCGGAAAAAAGACGGTTTAATTTTAGGCCTCGATATCAAAACCAACATCAGCCTCAGTTCAATAGATCAGCATGCATCTACAGGTCTGATCGATCGCGGAGCCGAACTTACAAAAGCGCATCATTATATCAAGGCGCTGAGAATTAAAACTACCTCCGAAAAGCAAACTGTTAAAAACCTGAGTGGCGGCAATCAACAAAAGGTGGTTATAGCTAAATGCCTCGCTACTAAACCTAAAGTTTTAATGTTGGATGAACCTACCCGCGGCATAGATATTAATGCTAAAAACGAGATCTATAAACTCATAAGTGAACTGGCGGCATCCGGCCTGGGTATTATTATGGTGTCATCAGAACTACCCGAAATACTGGCTATATCCGATAGGATCTTGGTAATAGCCGAAGGATGTATGACCGGAGAGTTTGAAGCCGCGAATGCTACCGAAGATAATTTATTAAAAGCAGCCATACCAAAAACCATCTAAAAAACTGGATATGATACTATCACAATACCGTTCGCATTTGGTTAAATTTCAGTCGCTCATTGCGCTGGTGCTGCTCTGCATAGGCATAGGTTTGCTGTCGGATAAGTTTTTTACTGTTGATAACGGTTGGAACGTTATGCGCCAGATCTCCGTTAATATTTGTATTTCTGTTGGGATGACGCTGGTTGTGTTAACGGGCGGGATAGATTTGTCTGTCGGTTCAGTTTTGGCAATAGGTGGCGCTATTGCCGCTGGCTTGCTCAAGTTTGGTATCGAGATTCCATCCGGTAATTTATATATCGGTTTCACACTTTTAGGCTCTATACTTGGCGGACTCGCTATTGGCTCACTATTGGGTTTATTTAACGGTTGGACGATCACAAAATTTAAAGTACCGCCCTTTGTGGCTACGCTGGCTATGCTCACCATCGCCCGTGGATTCACCATGCTGTATACCAAAGGTTTCCCAATATCAAACCTGGGCGATAG
>Ga0207004_1006_pt1 | contig 90568 bp, 78 predicted proteins | sample Alteio_BWMinCont_86_FD_153468 | JGI IMG/M metagenome (GOLD analysis project Ga0207004, IMG submission 153468) | Enriched cells from forest soil in Barre Woods Harvard Forest LTER site, Petersham, Massachusetts, United States -... | ecosystem: Environmental > Terrestrial > Soil > Temperate forest >...
TTCGTCTCGTGGCCACCGCGCGCGAAGGTGCCCTGCAATGGGAGTGGTCGGATGACGGTTGGACAAAGTCCCAGGCCCGCCATGCCGAGTTGGCCGGTGGCGAACGAGGCGGACGTTCCGTGAGGCGATAGAAACAATGCTTCACGCAAACCAGCTCCAGCTCGGGTCGGCTGTGGTCCGATTTTGCGGCGAGAAAAAGACGCGCATTTTCCAGCGGCTCGCGCAATCCGGCAGCGGTGACCACTTCAAAATTAAGATCGAGACGCGAGCCGCTGCCACGCCCATTGCCGCCATCCTCCGCAGGATGAAGTTGCGGAACGATGCGCGCGCTGAGCGGACTGAACTCGACCGGCGCGCCCTCTTCCCAATGGCAACGCCCGCTCATGCCCCATTGCGTGAGCCAGGTAAGAAGACTGCGGTTGTCGCTCAGAAAAGGACTCGCCACGCGATTCTTGTCGGTGAGCAGAAGCGGTAGAAAATCACTGAGCCAGCGGAGCAGCACCTGGTCTTCGCCAGTGAAAAGCTCAGGACGATTGGCCGCCTCATTGCATAGGCCGCGGACCTGGAAAAAATTGCGGGAGCCTTCCTTGAGCTTCGGCGAATTCACGCGCAGATCAATCTGCACATGGGACTCGAGCGGATCGAAGTTCGTATCAAACTTCCACATGATGCGCAGTTCGCGGCGCGGAGTGGCCGGAGTCTCTTCGTTGCCCTCTGACAGCCATTCGAGCAATTCGCGTTTAAAGGATTCTCCCTCCTCGGCACGCTCCTGCCGTTCAAAGTCGGGGCGATCCAGATACGGCTGCAGCGAGGCGGGAATCTTTCCGTTATTGCGCCGGAAGATTTCGCGGGCCAGACGCCACGCGAGTTTCTCCGTGTCAGGCTCGCGGCAGATGGTCGAGCCAATGTTGGAATCGAAAAAGTCGGGCAGATCGATCTGCGCTTCCTTGAGGAGATTGCTCAGTTGATAGAGGCGGTCCCACTCACTGCGCGCCTGGAAAAGACGAGTGAGAGTCGGGCTCTCGGTGCCGGGACGGGGGGTGGAACGGGAAACGGTACGTGGCGGCATGGCAATCGGTCAGTATGCCGCGTTCAACGAGATGAGCAATAACCAAAGTCCAAAAGACGTATCCATTTTCTTCCAGGTTGACTTGGCAACCTCTCGCCAGCATATCCAGACATGCCTATTAAAGTCCTTTTGGACACCGACATCGGTTCCGATATCGACGACGCCGTTTGCCTCGCTTACCTCCTGGCCAATCCCGCCTGCGACCTGCTCGGCATCACCACGGTGACCGGCGATACCGTCAAGCGCGCCAGCATGGCGTCGATCCTGTGCAAGATCGCGGGCAAAAAAATTCCCATTCATCCCGGGCGGCGACACCCACTTGTCATTAAGGAGACCCAGTCTGAAGTGCCCCAGGCGGCGGCGCTTTCCAAGTGGGACCACGACACAAAGTTCAGCCAAGGCGAAGCAGTCGAATTCATGCGCGGGACCATCCAGTCCAACCCGGGAGAAGTCACACTCCTCGGCATCGGACCCATGACGAATATCGCCGCGCTCTTTGCCGCCGATGAAGAAATTCCGAAGCTGCTCAAGAGCCTGGTCCTGATGTGCGGCGTTTTCTCAAACCGCATCGCCCACCTGCCGCCAAGCGAGTGGAACGCCAAACTCGATCCCGAGGCAACGGCCATCGTCTATCGCGCCGCGCCGCCCGTTCATCGCTCGATTGGCCTCGACGTGACCTTGCAGGTACAATTGCCCGCCGACGACGTTCGCAAGAAATTTCAGGCGCCTCTCCTGCGCCCCGTCCTCGATTTCGCCGAGGTCTGGTTCGAGCACGCCAAGACCATCACCTTTCACGATCCCCTCGCCTCCGCGATCATTTTTGATGACACGATTTGCAGCTGGGAACGCGGACAGGTGGATGTCGAATTGAAAAGCGAGCGGCTCGCCGGTGCTACCCTATGGTCAGCCAAGCCGGACGGCCCTCACGAAATGGCCGCCACCGTCGATGCCCCACGATTCTTCGACCACTACTTTGGATTTTTTAAATAGGCAGCCGTCGATTCTCAATTGGTAGCCACCGCAGGCTCGGCAGCGATGCCCCCCCTCCGAGGTAGCCGTCACCCGGAGGTCGATGGCTACCTCGGAGGAAAAGACAGGCCGAACTGATCCTTCGACAAGCTCAGGATGACTAATGCTAAATGTGAGAGTTCACAGAGGCCTCGATTTGCTTCGGCTTGGTAGCCCGCGATCTCCGAGCGCGGGTCTGCTCTTCAACCGTCGCCCGGAGGTCGACGGCTACCTCGGAACTACTCTCCGATCTAATTCTTCGGAGGCACCGTAATACTCGCATCCGGCGTCATCGTATTGGGAGGTCCGGCAGGATAGGAAGCCGGAATCGCACCGGGCGCAGTGGCGCCGAGAGTCGCATTCAACAGCGCGCCCAGCCGATACCCGGCCAGCACGATCCGCCGCCGCGCCAGCGGATTGGCCATGGCCACATATTCCGCGCTGATCCGCGCCTCCTTGTGATTTTCCGTAAACGTCAGCTTGGGATAGACCTCCTCGCGGGCGATCTGGTTGCTTTCATTCGCCCATGCAACAAAATCAGGAGCAAGGCTCGTCGAATCTGCGGGCTTGTAGGAAGCCTCCAACTCCTCGGCCAGCGAATGCACCACCCGCGCATCATGGCGATTCCAATTCTCAAAATGCAGATCGACCACGACGCGTCCGGAACTTTCATCAAACGAAACGCGCCACGCCGCATCCCAGAAATAGTGGAGATTGTATTTGGGCTCGATTTCCGGCCCATTGACAATCGCCACCCGATTGCCGCCCGCGTCGTTGCGCCAGCGTCCGTTCGCTTCCTGGTAAAAATAAGCGGCGGCGTGCAGCGGCTGATGAATATCCCCCACCAGATGCATGACCATTGCGTAGGCCATCGCCTTCGAGGTGATATAGGGATCGGTACCGCCCTGCAAAACCACCATGGCCCGCTTCAATGCCGTGATGATATTGCCGCTCGTTTCGTTGTCTTGCCCCGGTTCCAGCACCGGCTTGGGATCGGTCGGTTCGAGGCCAAAATCGACGTAGTGCCAGGGGAAAAATAGACCGTGATAAGGAAGATTGGAATCATGTCCGCGCAAATCGTCCATCCAACAGGCAACTGTGACGGGATCGTAGGTGATGCCAGGGCCGACCACCTGCGCCGCGAGGGTTTGCGCCTCCGCCCGCGCCTTGGGATTCAATTGATCGAAAGCGATCGTGGCGACGATTTGATGTCCGTCCGGGTCCCATGCGCGACTGGACGAGGAAGCAATCGTCAAAAGACAGACAATGATTACGCCGCAGAGGAAACCTCGACGCTTCGTCTGAAAACCTGACCTGACCAGGGTCATGATCCGCCGCGTTGCGGCACCCCTTGCAAAGCGTTCTGAAGCCGCTCTGGACTAAGCGGTTTGCTCAAGTAGTTGTCAAACCCGAGGGCGAGAAATTTCTCCCGGTCTCCCTCCAGCGCGTTGGCAGTCAGGGCAACAATAAAGGGACATTGATCGCCGAGCTTATCCCGAAGCTGACGGGTCGCTTCGATGCCATCCATTTCCGGCATCTGGATATCCATGAGAATCAGATCGTAGGACACTTTCTTCACGGCCTCCAGGACCTGAAAACCGTTGTCCGCAATGTCGGCCCGGTAACCCAGGTTGCTCAGCATCAGCAGTCCCACCTTCTGGTTCACCGAATTGTCCTCCGCCAGCAGGATGCGCAGGGGATGACGGCTGGCCATGCCATGGTCGAACTGCTTGACGGTGGTTTTCCTGCTGCCGGGGCCACTCATGCCGGCCACTTGCTGCAACGCATCGAAAAGGAGCGATTGCCTGATCGGCTTGGGAACCTGAAACTTAAAGAGGCTCCCTGAATCGCCGATTTCCACCTCGCCGGCCGATGAAAGAAGGATCAGCGGTATCGGGCCGCTCTTGCGAATCTCCCGCGCCAGGGTGACGCCGTCCATTTCTGGCATTTGCAAATCCAGGAGGACCACATCAAAACGACCCGCGCTTAATTTTTCAAGGGCCTCGCGCCCGGAGGAAGCCGAAACCGGCGTCATACCCCATGCGTTCAGCTGGACCTCCAGAATGTGCCGGTTGGTGGCATTATCGTCCACAATCAGGACCGAGCAGGGATTGAGCACCGCATTCTCCGTGGTAACCGATCCCTGGATGGACGCGGCATGGAGCATCACGGTAAAGAAAAAGGTCGATCCAACGCCCAGTTCGCTCTCCACCCACATCCTGCCCTCCATCAATTCCGCCAACCGCCGGCTGATGACCAGTCCAAGGCCGGTGCCTCCATAACGCCGCGTCGTTGAACTGTCCACCTGTTGAAAGGACTGGAAAAGTTTTTCAGCTCCTTCCTTGGAAATGCCGATCCCGGTATCGATGACGGAAAAGAGGAGATGACAACCCTTTTCATCCCGGCCCTGGCATTGGACCTTCAGGGTGATTTCTCCGCGCTCGGTAAACTTGACCGCGTTGCCGATCAGATTAAGCAAAATCTGCCGCAGCCGGTTGGAATCGCCGATCAGGTTGGCCGGAACATCAGAGGCGATAAGATACGCCGCCTCGAGCCTTTTTTTCCGAATCTGAACGGCAAAAAGGTCGAGCGTCTCCTCCACGCACTGCCGCAAATTGAAAGGCCTGCTCTCAAGATTCAGCTTTCCCGATTCAATCTTGGAAAAGTCCAGGATGTCGTTGATGACGGTCAAGAGTGCCTCGCCACTGGCGTGAATCGTATTCACGCAATCGCGCTGCCCCTCGGTAAGGGCGGTATCGGCCAGGATACTCGTCATGCCGATGACGCCGTTCATCGGGGTGCGAATCTCATGGCTCATCACGGCCAGGAACTCACTCTTGGCCCGCTCTGCCGACTGCGCCTGACGCCGCAGCTCCTGCTCCCGAAGGAACGCATTCTTGGCCGCCGTGATGTCCTGGACGGCTCCAACGATTCGCGTCAGGTTGCCTTCATGAGACTCAGCCTCACCCGTGGTCCGCACCCAGACGCGAACGCCCTTGCCCGTGATGATTTCAACTTCGACATCAAAAGGACTTCCACTCCGGGCGCAGCCCTCGAACGCCTGGCGCACGATGTCCCGATATTCCGGCGCGTAGAAATTAACGCCGTCGTCCACCGTGGGTTGGAAATCGAGCGGCATCTGGTGAATTTTATAAACCTCCTCTGTCCAGTGGACGATGCGACTGGGAAACTCCACGGACCATCCACCCACTTTCGACATTTGACCGGCCATTCGTTGGATCAACTCACTGTCTCGAAGTTTTTCCTCGGCTTCCTTGCCCTGGGTGATATCGACCAAGGCCACCACGACCCCGTCTTCTCTTTTAGCCGCGCGAATGGAAAGCCATCTCTGGACATTTTCCCTGGTGAAAGATTGCTCGAAAATGATCGGCTTTCCGGTTTCGATGACCTGGCAAAAACCATCGAAGGATCCGTTTTCCCCGCTCGCCGGATATTGCTCAAGCAGGGTTCGGCCCTCTTCCTGGGCAGCCAGCAGGTCCTGCCCAAGAAGTTCGGAGGCGGTTTTATTGGAAAGGATCAGCCGTAGATCGACGATCCGATTTAGCGCGTCACGGACGGCTTCCATCACCGTGATGCCATTAGGCGACGTCTCGATCACGCTATCAAGCAGTGTACGCGCTTCCCGTACCTCGCGGCTCGCCAACCGACGGCGCTCCAAGCTGATCCCACCGAACCAGACCAGTGGCACCAGGACGACCAGGATCACGATGCAGGCCGCCCAAATTCCGTGCCGGATTCCTTGGACGCTTTGCCATATGACCCCGTCTGGCACTTCGGTCAGCAGCGTCCATTTTAGACGTTCACCTCCCCGGATGGGCATCCGGAGCGGAGGATAATCGGTGACCGACCCAACCGGATCGATGTTCTGGAAGCAATAGAGATTACCCTGCTCTTTAATCCACCCTGATTTGCGGCCGGTTATTTTACCCCACAAATCCGGGTCCTCGTCCTTGAGATTATTTCCTTTTTTTCCCGGGTACATGAAGCCCCACTGTGAATCAGCATTCGGCCCGACCAGCCAATACCCGTCCCCATTCACAAGTAGACTTTGCCACGGTTTGGAGGCCTCCTGCTTCACCTCACGTAAAAGTCCCTCGCCGAGATAATTCAACACCAGCAAGGCCCGGGGCTTTCCATCCAGCCCGACAATCTGTCCGCTCACGCGCATGGTCGGTTTGAGCGGTTGTTCGATCTGGCCATTCTCAATGTTCAAGTCGAGTGGCGAGAACACAGCGGCATCGCCCGATGCGGCAAGCGTCTCCTGGTAGTAAGGCCGATCCGATCTATTCTGCAACGCTTTCGCGGCGACCTCTTCCAATGGATGTTCACTTCCCTTCCAATTGTAACGAAAAACCTCGTGTCCCGAGAGGTCAAGCAACTGGATCTGGTCGTACTGGCTGCGCGCCAGCATCATCGTCGATACAGCGCTGCGAAGATTGTCGCTGGCAATCGGGGCTTTCGGATTCTGGGCCAGTTCCGCCTCGGCCACGCGCTTCAGAAAAAACAAATTGTTGGCCTGTCCGCGAATACGAGACTCGATCAGGAAGGAGTTGCGGTCCATCGCGGCCAGATGGTCGTCAGCTATGTCCTCAATGGCGTAGTCCCATAGAAAGCTCTGGGCGATCCATGCCAATCCAATAATCAAAACGGCAACCAGGATCGCCAGTATCACTGGGGCACAAAAAAAAGTGGATCGGTTTTTCAAGCCGCCCACACCGATGTTTTCATTCCCCCTCGACATCAGACAACCCTATAAGCCCTTTTGTTCCAAGGGAAGCGCAGACACAGGCCATGCCTCTCAGGTCGCCGCGCCAATCGAGCTAACAACTGTAACCGAAAAAGTTGTTTTTCTTGATACAAGCAGCCACTTCCCGGGGAACCATCTGTTCCCAAGTGTTATCGTGGTTACGAATTTTCGTCAGGATGGCCCGGGAAAAGATGCCCATGTATTCCCGGTGAACATTTTCAATCTGCTCGATATAACCACTCTGCAACAGGTGCTTGAACAAATGTGTGACGTGCTCGGGCACGTCCATGTTGTTGACCGTGGTCAACTCCTGGTACGCCGGATCCATGAATGGATAGACGTAGAGCTTGAGATCGTTTTTGAAAAGACGTCCGAACGATTCAAGAATGCCGCCCTCCAGCAGTTCATAGTATTTCACATCGAAAAGTTCCTTGAGATTTGGAATACCGAGGACGATCCCGATGCAGCTCTTGGTGTACCGCTGGAGATACGCGGCGAGTTTGTAGAACTCCGCATAATTGGAGATGAGCACCATCTTGCCAACCGCATTGATCGTATCTGCGCGGGCGAGGAAGTCGCGATGATCGATGGAACCGGTCGTCAGCAAATTGCTCATGGTGATTTCCATCAACTCCACCGTCTCCTCATCCTTCACTTTGAGATTGCCGATAAATTGCTGGCGCGCGCCGTCCATCATGTCGATGTTCACCAGCGTGACGGGCCGGAAACTGCCGCGTTCGACCAGAATCGGCTTTTTGTGCAGGACCTCCGAGGGTTGCAGCACGTCGCCGTTGGCGCCGATCAACGCTGCATTGGAGAGCCCCTTCTCGACCAGTTGCAACGCCATCAACCGATTATCGACATTACTGAAATAGGGCCCGAGGAACTTGATCATGTCGACTTCGATGCGGAGCGTGGAAAGTCCATCCAGCAGCGAGGCGATCAATTTCTGCGGCTCACTATGGAGGTAGAATGCGCCGTAAGTCAGGTTCACCCCAATCATTCCCAGCGCCTCCTGCTGCTGCAGGTTTTCCTTATCGAGCATGTTGACGTGGATGATGATCTCGCTCGGTGCCGCCTCGGGCTGCAACTGGAACTTGATCCCCATCCAGCCGTGACACTCGTTCGTCCCGAGAAAATTGCGCGCGGAAACCGTATCGGAAAACACGAAGAAGGATGTCTGCGAACCCCGCTTCTCGCCCAACCGCTCGATGAGCAAATTGAACTCATAATCGAGCATGTTCAGCAGGCGCGGCTGGCTGACGTAACGCTCGCCCTTGCCGTAGATCGCATCCGAAAAGGCCATGTCATAAGCCGAGATCGTCTTCGCCAGCGTGCCCGACGCGCCACCGACCCGGAAAAACCAACGTGCCACTTCCTGCCCCGCCCCGATTTCGGCAAAGGTCCCGTAGAACCGCTTATCGAGATTGATCTGCACGGCTTTTTCGTGCGTGGTGATGGTCGTGGTGTTCTTGTTGGGGTCCATAGGCGGGTGAGCGTTATCTGCAGGGGTTGTGCCACAAGGGCATCAAATCGTGGCAAATGCCTTGCCCTCTGGCTAGCCCGATCAGGTTACATTGTCCCGTCAATTCCACGACTAGGCGGTGTCTTACTTTTCCCCTCGTTCCCAAGTTGCACTTGGGAACGCACTTGTCGGCGCAATTCCATTGCTCCCTTCTGCGTGCTTCGTGCGATCTGGTCTCTTACTGAATCACCAAATCCACCGTCCGCGGCATGTTCCGGTAAACATACGTCCGGCAAAAATGGATGATCTCATCATTGATCCGCTCGCACGTCTGCCGCCAACGCCCCGCTGCATCGAGAATCTTCGTGCAATCGCGCAGCCCATCCAGCCGCACCCCGGCCACCTGCACATCCACCGCATCGCCCAGTCGTTCTTTCAGCAAAGGATAAAACTCAATCTCGTAAGGTGCCCGTACCGCAATTTCCATGAGCGAAATCGAAACCCTCGGCGGCACAATGAGGCTATTCTTCGCAATATCATCATAACCAATCCCCTCCAGCGACCGCCGCACCATCTCCCGGAGATTATCCAGGGTCAGCGCCGGGGCGACCCAGTCATCCTCAAGATAAACCGCGATGGCCCGCGCCACCTCCGGTGCCAGATGCCAGCGCGGATGTCCCGCCGCCGCCGCGGCATGCTCAATTGATTCCGCCAGCCAGCCTTCCGAAAGCGGGATCAGTCGGTCATTTTTCCAGATCACATGGGGGAGGCGTTGAGGTAGGGCGATCATTTTCCTATGACTCCAGGGTTAAGCTTTGTACTTCGTTGACGAATTCCTTGATGTCCCGGAACTTCCGGTAAACTGACGCAAATCGGACGTATGCCACCTCATCGAGCCTCCGCAGATGCTCCATGATCTTGTCTCCCACCGCTTTAGTCGGAATTTCATCGCCATGCGCCTTGATCAATTCATCGATCATCTCGTTTACCGTCCGCTCGATCATTTCCCGGCTTACCGGCCTCTTTTCGCAAGCTTTATCGATACCCGCCGTCAATTTACGCCGATCAAAGGCCTCATAACGCCCATCCCGCTTCAAGACGCGAATATCCTCCCGCTCGATTTCCTCGTAAGTCGTGAACCGATGTTCACAGGCGAGGCACTCCCGTCGGCGCCGGATCACGGTCTCATCTTTAATGGCGCGTGAGTCGATAACCTTATCATCACGAGCCTGACATTTGGGGCAACGCATCTACCTGTTGTGGTGGGTTACCTATCTATATCACAACCGCTGGGGGCTACGTCAAGATGTTGTGTTGCTCACTTCTTAAGAATCTTCTGCGCCTGCGCGTCCAACTCCCACGCCTGTTCCAAAGTCGAACTCAGCACGCAATAATGCCCCATCTTGCGACCCGCCCGCGGCTCGCTCTTGCCGTAGAGATGCAGCCGCAACCCGGGCAACGCCAGCAGCGCAGGCCAATCCGGCGTGCCGTTGGCCCAGACATCGCCGAGCAAATTCCGCATCAACACCGGGGATAAGAGCCGCGTCTCGCCCAAGGGCAATCCGCAGACCGCGCGCAATTGCTGCTCAAACTGACTCGTCACGCACGCATCGAAACTATAGTGCCCCGAGTTATGCGGTCGCGGCGCGAGTTCATTCACCAGCAGTTCCCCGCGCTTCGTCAGGAAAAATTCGACCGCCAGCAATCCGATCACATCCAGTTTCTCCGCGATATGCGCACCCAAATGCTGCGCCCGCGAAATGATGCTGTCCGCCAGCGGCGCGGGCGCAATCGAAGTCGCCAGGATATGATTCTCATGAATATTCACGGTCGGCGGAAAGACCTGCACCGGATTCTTCCCCTCTTTGTCCGGCACGCCTCGTGCCACCACCACGGAAAGCTCCGCCGCAAAAAGAATCCACGATTCCACGACGCCGACACTCGCGCCGTGCTGCCGCCAGATCGCCGCCAAGTCACTCATCTCGGAAATCTTCTGCTGCCCCTTGCCGTCGTAACCGAAATCGGCCGTCTTCAAAACGCAGGGCACACCCAATGCAGTCACAGCCTCACGCAACTCCACCTCACTCTGCACCACGCGAAAGGGCGCCACGGGAAAATGATGAAGCTGGAGAAATTCCTTTTCCCGTCGGCGGTTTTGCGTCGTGTAAAGCACATCGCGACCGGGACGCAACGCCACCTTCGGGGACAACGCATCGAGCGCCGCTACCGGAATATTCTCAAACTCATACGTTACCACATCGACGCCCTGCGCAAATTCCAGCAACGTCGGAATATCGGTGAACGGCACATTAAATTCACGGTCCGAAATCTGCCCCGTGGGACTATCCGGCATCGGATCCACCGTATGCACGCGATACCCCATCTTCCGCGCAGCCAAGGCAAACATGCGCCCAAGCTGCCCGCCGCCAAGGCAGCCAATCGTCGCCCCCGGTAAAATAGGCTCCATACTCATTTCTTGATTTTGATCGGAGGCAGTTTCGCCTTCATCACGGTGGAAGTCTGCTTGGCGCGATACCACTCCCATTCCTTGCGTAACTCCACATCATTCAGGGAAAGGATCGAAATCGCCAACAGCGCCGCATTCTTCGCGCCCGGTTCGCCAATCGCCAGCGTCCCAACTGGCACACCCGCCGGCATCTGCGCAATCGAAAGCAGCGAATCCAGTCCCTTAAGCGCCTTGCTCTCCACCGGAACACCCAGCACCGGCAACGTCGTAAAAGCCGCCGCCATCCCCGGCAAATGCGCCGCGCCACCCGCACCCGCAATAATCACCTGAAGGCCACGCCCCTTCGCGCTGGCCGCATACTCCGCCAGCCAATGCGGCGTCCGATGCGCCGAGACCACATTAGTCTCATAGGCCACGCCGAACTCTTTCAAGATCAACGCCGCAGCCTCCATCGTCTTCCAGTCCGATGTGCTACCCATGATGATGCCGACCTGCGGCCCGATTTTTGCCTTAGCTGCCATCCTCGTATTCAAAACGACTGGGCTGTCTCGTGCCACCTTATTTATCCTAGAAAGCCTATCTTTTTAAGGCGTTTAGGATATTCAAGCTTTCTAGGGCTACCGCCTTTTGCGGATTTCGTGGCATTCTTTTCCCCATGCTCCGCCTCTTCCTCACCCACAGCCTACGCTACTTTGCTCGGCACCCGGCGCTCACTGCGCTGAACATCGTGGGCATCGCGCTGGGCGTGACGGTTTTTCTCAGCATCCAGATCGTCAACCATAGCGCTCTCGAATCTTTCCGGGCCTCCGTCGATATCGTCGCAGGCAAGGCCGACCTCGAAGTCGTCGGCGACGGTCTTCGTTTCGACGAACAGGCTTATCCCATCGTCGCCAATCAATCCGGCATCGCCGCCGCCACGCCCACCGTCGAGGACGTCGCCAGCCTCACCGACTTCCCCGGCGAATATCTTCAAATTCTCGGCATCGATATTTTTTCCAACGCCCCGCTCCGCACCTTCGAGTTGCACGACGCCAAAAACAAGAAGCCCAACGTCATTGGCTTTCTCCGCGATCCCAAAGTCATCGCCCTTAGCCGCAAGCTCAGTCAGCGACTCGGCCTCAAGATCGGCGATCCGCTCCGCGTCGAGACCCAGACCGGCACCGAGACCTTCCACATCGGCTACATCCTCGATTTCGGCGAAGACGCCCCTGGCGCCGATGAGCATCTCTCCGTCATGGACATCGCCAACGTGCAGGAAAATTTCCGGCACTTGGGCAAACTCAGCCGCATCTCCACGCTCCTGAAACCCGGAGCCGATTTCAACGCCGTCTGCACTGATCTCCGCTCCAAGCTGCCGCCCAACGTCATCGTCCAGGCCCCCGACCGCCGCAATCGCCAGATCGAAAAGATGATCGGCGCGTTTCAACTCAACCTCACCGCGCTCTCCCTCATCGCGCTTCTGGTCGGCATGTTCCTCATCTATAATACCGTGGCCACGGCGGTCGTCCGGCGACGTCACGAAATCGGCGTCCTGCGCGCCCTCGGTCTGAGCGGACTTCAGGTGCAATTTCTTTTCGTCGCCGAAGCACTCGTGCTCGGAATCTTCGGCTCAGCGCTCGGCCTCATCCTCGGCGTCATCTTGGCCGGACAACTCGTCGGCGCAGTTTCGCAGACCATCACCTCGCTCTATATACTGGCCAGCATCCAGAATCTTTTCATCTCGCCGTGGGCCATGCTCGCCGCGATGACCCTCTGCCTGGGCGCGGTTGTCCTAGCCGCCTGGTTCCCCGCCCGTGAAGCCGCTTCTATTTCTCCCGTCGAAGCCCTCAGCGTCGGCCATCTCGAGGAACAACGTGCGCGAGGTACAGGCCGTTGGCTGGTCGTCGGCATTGGCCTTCTCATTCTCTCGGTCATGGTCGCGGAGATCAGCCTGAATTTCGGCCCCGCGTGGCTCAGTTTCGGTTCCGCGCTTTTCGCGCTGCTCGGCTTTGCGTTCTTCGTTCCGAGCCTGAGCCAGTTTTTTTCCCGCTTCGTAGCTGCCGCCGTAAGGCGGTGGTCATCCGCCCACGCTCTTACGAGCGCGGCTACCATTGCCGGCCTAGCCCTCGGTCATTTTACCCAGTCGCTCCATCGCACCTCCATGGCCATCGCCTCGCTCGTCGTCGCGCTCGCGATGGTCGTTGGCATTTCCACCATGATTTTTAGTTTCCGCACCACCGTCGAGTCGTGGCTCAACCGCTCCGTCCAGTCCGATCTCGTCATCGCGCCCGCCGCCAATCTTCTCATCGGCAATCGCGAATTGATTCGGCCCGAAGTCGAAAAGATCGTCGCCGCGCTACCCAACGTCACCTACGATTCCTTCCGCGAATTGCGCGTCCAGCTCAACGGCGAAGGCGTCAAGCTCGCCACCGTCCGCCTCGCTATCACCCGCGACATCGAGCGACTCGATTTTGTCCAGGGCGATTCCCACCAGGCCTTCGACGCCGCCATTGATCACGGCGCGGTTCTCGTCAGCCAACCTTTTTTCCGCCGGTTCCATCTCGGCCTCGGCGACACCATCAGCCTCGCCACGCCCACCGGTCGCCACGATTTCAAGATCGCCGGGGTCTACGTCGATTACACCACTGAGGGCGGGGTCATCCTCGTCGATTGGCAGCTCTACAAAAAATTCTGGCAGGACGACTCGATCAACGGCATCGGCATCTACATCGACAAAAAATCGGGCATGACCGCCCCGCAACTCCAGGCCCTGCTCCGTCCCAAAATCGCGCCCTACGGCGATTACCTGATCAAATCGAACCAGGAACTTCGCGATCAAATCTTCCGCATCTTCGACCAGACTTTTTCCGTCACCTACATCCTGCAGACCATCGGCATCATCGTCTCCGCGCTCGGGATTTTTCTCAGCCTCACCATCCTCGTCACCGAGCGTCGCCGCGAGATCAGCATCCTCCGCGCGATCGGAGCCTCGCAACGCCAGATCGAGGCCCTCGTCCTCTGGGAAGCCGCCATCATCGGCCTCCTCGGCTCATTCCTCGGCATCATCGCCGGACTCGCCCTCGCCTACATCCTCAGCTTCGTCATCAACGTCTCCTTCTTCGGCTGGACCATCGCCTGGGCAACGCCTTGGGGGTTTCTCCTCAGCCTCCCCATCATGGTCATCGCCGCCGCTCTCATCGCCGGCTATTGGCCCGCCCGCCAAGCCGCCCACCTCGACATCGCCAACGGGGTAAAAATGGAGTGAGCTGAATTTTGACGGAATTAACGGAATTACGGAATTAACAGAATTTTTTAATATTCTCGTTTCACTCCTAATGTCGGAACTGAATACAAATCCTCAACCCCTGCGTGACTAACCCTTCTTCTTCCGTTAATTTCGTAATTCCGTTAATTCCGTCAAAATTTCCACTCTCCCCATGAAACTTATTTTCCTCGGCGACGTCGTTGGTGAACCAGGCCGCGATACCATCCGCGCCGCCATTCCGCTTTTGCGCGAGAAGTACAAGCCCGACTTCTTCGTCGTCAACGGCGAGAACGCGGCAGGCGGCAACGGCATCACGCCCCGCCTCGCCGTCGATCTCATGCGCGCAGGCGCCGACGTCATCACTCTCGGCGACCATGCCTGGGACCAGCGCGAAATCGTCCCTTACTTCGCCACCGAGCCGCGCCTGATCCGTCCCCTGAATTTTCCCGCGGGCACGCCCGGCTACGGCTCCGTCATCGTCGAGGGCAACGGCTTCAAGCTCGGCGTCATCAACATGCTGGGCCGCACTTTCATGGGCCCGCAGGTCGACAATCCCTTCCTTCTGATCGAAGCCGAAATCGAAAAGCTGAAACGCGAAACGCCCTGCATCATGGTCGATTTCCATTGCGAGGCCACCTCCGAGAAAATCGCCTTCGGTCGTGCGCTGGATGGCCTCGCCACGCTGGTCGTCGGCACCCACACTCACGTCCAAACCGCCGACGACCAAATCCTCCCCAACGGCACCGCCTACCTGACCGACGTCGGTTTTTCCGGTCCGCACGAATCGGTCATCGGCCGCGATATCGCCAGCGTGCTCCAAAAATATCGCACCCTCCTGCCGAACAAATTCTACATCGCCCGCGAAGGCCTCCAAGCCGACGGCATCTTCGTCGAAGCCGACCCTGCCACCGGCCGCGCCCTCCGCATCGAACGCATCCAGCAAAAAATCACTTTGGAACAACTTGATAAATAACAGTCCGTCATTCTGAGCTTGTCGAGCAATGGTCAAGACTTCCAACAATAGTTACTTACGCGAGTAACGGTCTTGAGCATAGCGAATCGCATAACAAATACGTTTGGTTGACAAGCCGCCATACAGTATATGGCGACAGAAATCTCAAATGGTAAGCAGACAGTCAAACTTTATCAGTCGGTCAATCGCGGTAAGGCGATGTATCAGCTCGCCTATTATGCCGGAGGCAGACGGGTCCAGAAGAACTTTGCGGACAAAGCGGAAGCCAAACGGGTAGCCCGTGCCGTCCTCGGCGGACTTGCGAAAGATGCGGTCGCGGTTGACGCCCTTGCAACACCTGAATTGGAAAGCCTCGTCGCAGCGCGGAAGGTTCTCGCGCCTGACTACGCGCTGCATGTGGCGGTCGAGGAACACGCGCAAGCGTTGGCGAAACTCGGTAAAGCGACCCTGCGGGAAGCGGTTGAGTTTTTCCTGCGACATAACCGTGCAGATGTACCCCGGTTGCCGCTGAGCGAAATTTCGGAGCAATTCGCCCGGTCGCGGGAACAGTCGGGCCTCTCGCCCCATTACGTCTTCCTGTGCCGGAAGTTTACTCGCAAGTTGGCCGAAACCTTCCCCGGTCTGTGCCTGAGCGATTTGACGACAGCGGCACTCGATAAATGGCTCGGTGACCTCAAGCTCGGGGCGACGACCAAGAACGACATGCGGCGGGTGTTGGGCACTTGTGGCAATTGGGCGGAAAAACATGGTCATCTCCTCAAGGGCTCCAGTCCTTTTCCCGGCATGGTGCGGTACAAGGAAAACAAAGCTCCCGTCTCGATCTTCACGCCGGAAAACATCGCCAGCTTGCTCAAGAAGGCCGATGCGACCTTGCGGCCTTATCTGGCTCTCGGTGCCTTCGCCGGCCTGCGGACGGCGGAATTGCAGCGGCTGGACTGGAGCGAGATTGATCTGGACCGGGGCTTTATTACGGTGGCGGCAAGCAAGGCGAAGACGCGCCGCCGTCGTCTGGTGCCGATTTCGGAGAACCTGAAATTGTGGCTCACTCCGATTCGGCAAGCCTCGGGACCAATTTGCGTGCATGTATGTGCTCAACACGCCGCTAAAACCAAATGCGAGGGATTTGCCTGGGCCAAGAATGGCCTGCGTCATTCGTTCATCTCGTACCGGTTGGCCATCCTGCACGATACGGCGCGGGTAGCTCTGGAAGCGGGTAATTCACCGCAAGTGATTTTTTCCCATTACCGGGAGCTGGTCATGCCCGAAGCGGCGGAGGCGTGGTTTGCCGTTAAGCCTCAATAGGCTTAACGGCCGCTTTGCGGCCAGCATAGATTACGCTTAAAGGATCAAAGCTATTGACAACCATGCTACGGTTGTGCTATGGAGATGATCCCGTATTCGGTAATATTTCTCGTTACCGTACCCACCGTTGTCGTAGCGCGGGCATTTCGTTATTGGTTCTCTCGCTCTTATTCGCACTGCATTCTCCTGGTCAGGTATTCGGCAACAGTTCACGCTAATCTGATCCAGAATAAATTGGCCGTTGGCATTCCGTTAAGAGCCCTATAACGCTCCCGCCAAATGAACAATTCATGTGATCTTCCTCTCCATGCTAAAGCCAAGGAGGCTTTTTCATCGGGTCTATTTTCTGGGTTGAGCAGCTTTGAAGAACTCGAAAAGCGTATTGCTGCATTAGATGGAGATAAGAAAAAGGGGGATAGTTTTGAGGTTTTCAGCGAGGCATATTTAGCGACGCAACGGAAACATGATTCTAAAAAGGTGTGGCCATTAAATGCCACGCCACTTGAAGTTCTCAAACGGTTAGGATTGTCCGGACAAGATTATGGGATCGATGGCGTATTTCAGACGGTACTTAACCGCTACAATGCTTATCAGGTTAAATTTCGCACCGGTAGACCGGCGCTTACATGGCGCGAACTATCAACATTCATGGGCTTGGCCGATAGCCCGCATATTCAGAGCCGCATTCTTGTTACTAACTGTGATGATTTGCCTCCTGTTCTTAATGAGCGGCAGGGATTTTTCTGTATACGAGGCTCGGATCTTGATCGAATGGAACCCCGCGACTTCCAGGCGATCGAGGCTTGGTTAGCGCACTGTGCTTTCGAAGCTCCTAAGAAGGAGCCTCAACCCCACCAGATAGAAGCCTTAAATGCGTTGCTTCCAACTCTGAAAACACATGACCGTGTAACGGCGATCATGGCTTGTGGAACAGGAAAGACACTTGTTGCACTTTGGACTGCTGAGCGATTACGAGCCTCTACAATTCTGATTCTTCTGCCCTCCTTAGCGTTGCTTCGACAAACTCTCCATGAATGGTTACGTGAGACTCGGCTTCTGAATCTTGCTTATCTTTGCGTTTGTTCCGATCAGACCGTGAAAGACGGAATCGATGCACCGATAACGCTTCAGTCAGAACTTGATTTCGAGGTTTCTACAAATCCACAAAATGTGCGGAAATTCCTCGATCTTGAATTTAACGGAACGAAGGTCGTGTTTTCCACTTATCAATCCGCTGCCGTTGTCCGCGAGGCCATGAAGCCAGAAGAAGTGTTTAACCTTGGGATTTTCGATGAAGCACACAAAACAGCAGGGCGCGAGGGAAGAAACTACGGGCTAGCATTGGAAGATTCGAATCTTCGCATCCAAAAGCGTCTTTTTATCACTGCCACCCCGCGTCATTACAACCCTCATCAGCGTACTCTGGAGATAGAGCAGAGAGCTGTATTTTCAATGGACAATGAAGAGATTTACGGTCCACAGGCATACCGTCTCACTTTCAACCAGGCTGCTGCTCGCGGCATTATCTGCAAATACAAAGTCATTATCTCTGTCATCACATCTGAAATAGTGACTAACGACCTTCTAAGTCGAGGTGAGGTAATGGTGAATGATGATGCAGTTTTTGCTCGGCAAGTTGCCAATCAAATAGCCCTCCGCGATGCCATTATAAAATATGGAGCCAAAAAGATTTTCACTTTCCATAAGACTGTAAAATCTGCTGCATCGTTCGTCGCCGTTGGGGCTGAAGGCCTCCAAACCCATTTGCCCGACTTTAAGTGCTATCACGTCAGCGGTGAAATGGCTACGGCAAGACGTGAGCGTTCTATGCGTGCGTTTCGTGAAGCTCCGAATGCTGTTATGTCGAATGCGCGGTGCCTAACCGAAGGCGTAGACGTCCCGGCGGTGGACATGGTCGCTTTTCTCTCACCTAGACGAAGCCAAGTGGACATTGTGCAGGCAACAGGACGAGCAATGCGCCAATCGCCGAGCACTGGAAAAACGGTGGGATACCTGCTGATGCCCATCTATGTAGAGACAACTGCCGGCGAGAGCATTGAAGAGGCTGTGGCGAGAGCTGATTTCGGTGAGATATGGGACGTGCTGCTATCACTTCAAGACCAAGACGAGGTCTTAGCGGACTTAATTCGCAACGTGGGTGAGCAAAAAGGTCGAGGCAAAGGGTTGGACGACAGTGGCTTTGCCGACCTCATTGATTTCGGCGGCCCTTGTCTGTCCATTGAGACCCTCCGGGCAGCCGTTAGCACCAGGTGTTTGGAAGGTCTATATGCTTCTTGGGACTCATGGCTTGGGCGACTCAAGTCATTCAAGGAGCGCTTCGGTCATTGCAACGTCGAAACCGGTTGGGAGGAAGACCCGGCTTTAGCCTCATGGGTGAGTGCACAGCGAAATTGGCGGGCCAAGGGGACCTTGAGTGAGAACCGATGCCGAAGCTTGGATGAGATAGGATTTGTTTGGGACTGGCAAAAAGTTCGGGCGGAGGACAATTGGAAACAGATGTTCAAAGAATTAGAAATATATAACGAAAAACACGGCAATCCGCATGTTCCGAGAACATACAAAAACCACAAATTGGCACAATGGGTTTGGATTCAAAGAGGAAGAACAAAAGGCAAGAACAAGGATGGACCTCTCACAAATCAACAAATAGAACTTCTCAACAAACTGAAGTTCCGTTGGAACGCCCATGAAGACAAATGGCAAGAGGCTTGCAATAAACTCAAACAGCTTTTAACCGAGCCGCACCAATATCAGTTTAGCATCAAAGAACGTAATGATACTGATCTTGCAAAGTGGGTTGAAAATCAACGCAACCTGTCCGCTAAAGGCGAACTCAGCCCAGACCGAAAAGCCCGCCTAGACTCGATAGGCTTCGATTGGGTCGGTGGCCCGGGATTAACCGAACTGAAATGGGCTGAGATGTATCAACGCCTCAGTCAGTATCGCATTGAGCACGGTGATGCAAATGTACCATACCATTGGAAAGAAAATGCGAGGCTCGCCAACTGGGTCAGCGCTCAGCGCGAAGGCCGGCGAAAGGGCATTTTATCAGAAGAGCGTATTCGCTTGTTAGACAAACTAGGCTTCGCGTGGAAAAGCCGAGAGGTGGGAACGTGGGAAGACCGTCTCGCAGAAGTGGCCGCTTTTAAAGCTATGCACGGTCATTGCGACATCCCCGTCTCCTATCCGAATGACCCAAAACTGGGTCGATTCGTGAATAGTATGCGTACGAAGAAGAACAGAGGCACCCTTTCTGCGGACCGTGTCGAAAAGCTAGACGCCGTCGGTTTTCATTGGGGCCGTCAAAGTTCAGAAGAGACGGATGGAATCAACTTAGAATGGAGAAGGCGTTTTAACGAACTAATCGCTTATAAACAAGCACACGGAGATTGTGATGTTCCCGCCAAATGGCAGGAGAACCGCCCTCTTGCGAACTGGATTAGCAATCAGCGCCAACAGGAAAAAAGAGGAAGCCTGCATCCCGCACGTCGCCAGTTGCTCACCGATAACGGATTCATTTGGTAGTTAATCGGTTCGAAAAATAACTTAGCACACTTTATTCCATGACTAATACGTATCACCTCTGGTTGGAAGATGCAGCGAAAGGACCGTTTACAGTAGGACAACTTCGGGCTATGTGGAACAGTGGCCAATTGACGGGGGAAAACTTATTCTCGACCGATTCGGGATTGAATTGGCAGCCGCTGACGGACTTGTTAGACCAACTTGAGCCTGCTCCAACTTCGGCGTTCGACGCTCAACCGACCGAGGCAACCATCAGTCAACCTAAATTTCACAACGCAGCTCCTTCTCCTGGTCAGAAAGTCTTTATTAACAAATACAAGTTGTGTTTTGTGGCGTTATTCGTCCTGCTTTTGACAGGAGTCGGATGCTACGTCATCTACTGTTTTAATACCACTAATCTACCACCCATTGTCGTTCAGCCGGTCAAGGACGACTTGCCGAGCAATGTCACTATGAGTGGAAGTATATTTATAGTTACTAGAGGAGGTCAAAATCTCAAGTTAGGCTTGGTGTCCGTAAGTTTATGCAATAGCGAAGATGCAAGTAAGTATATATCTAGTTTTCATGATGTACTTAAAAAACAGGTTTCCGATTTGAAGGATAGTTATGAGAAACTAAAACCTGACTGTGACGCAGCAGTGGATGCATATGAAAAAGTTCTCCCGGACTACAACGCCGCCTATTCTTCGCTTAACAAGGAAATGGATGCGATTAGTGTTTCCCGAGATCAGCCGATCGTGGAGTTCAATAGTCAGAGGACCGCAAAGGACGCTCAGACCCTCTTAAATCTGGATGCAGCCTGTGCAAAACTTGGTGCGCTCATTAAGCCCCTCTATGAAGATGCACGGACGAAAACAGAAGCCTTGGACGATATACGCCAAAAACAACACACACTTGTCTTCGATCATGATCACATTCTGAATGCCTTCATTGCAGGGTTCCCGGCGCAAGTTTCAACAAAAACAGATGCAGATGGTAAGTTTGCCTTGGTTGCCCCACGGGGACACGCCTATATGCTCGTCGCCAGTGCCACCCGCGACGTAGGAGATGAGACGGAGAATTACTTCTGGAGTCAACTTATCCCAGCGGACTCTGGCGACAACCAAATAGTCACCTTAAGCAATGATAATTTGCAAAAAGAACTGCCTGATGGAGCTACTGATTTTTCAGGTCTTCTGGTGCCAGAGGTCAGGGATGTACGCGCAAACGATTTTATCGTCGCCACGACCGCATATCAATTCTTTGACGAAAATGGAAACGCAGCGCAGGTCCCTCTAACGCCGCAATAAACTTCAATATAACAATAAGGAAACTTATGGATGATGTTAAAATAACGGAAATTGCTGAGCGAATGGCGCGAGTGTTATCGAACGTGCATCAAACGGCGATCTCTTGGCCAGTTGACGACGTAAGTGACTTGTCGAGAATCTTGGAGGCTTTAGCAAAAAAACTAAATCCGAAGCAAAAGTTTGCTATTTACGTGGGTATCGATAGCAACTCAAACATTGTGGTTAACCTAACAACGAAGGAGCGGCTCGGGGAGAAATGCGCAGGCTCAAGTACTTTGGCCACCTAATTCACGGGGCTCTTCACACTGACATAATCCCAGCTTCCTTCCATGCTTCCTGAGTACCCTTTACCCTCACTGGATTTGCTCTCCTCGCCTGGTTCCAGCGCATGCGTGGATGACGAGCAGCTATGCAAGAATCTTGAGTTGATTGTGGAAACCTTGCGTCACTTTAAGGTAGAAGCTTCTCCAGGCGAAATCACTCCCACCGCCACCGTTACCCGCTACGAGGTCTATCCAGCGCCACGCGTGCGCGTCGAAAGGATTAGTAGACTTGGTCGTGATCTGGCGCGAGTTCTCCGTGTGGAACGAGTCGATGTGCTTGCGCCTCTCCCCGGCAAAAGCAGTGTGGGTATTGACGTTCCTAATCCCAATAAATCCCCCATTGTTTTAAGGGAACTACTTGAAAGCAAGAACTGGCGCACCACGAACGCCATGATTCCCGTCGCGCTCGGTAAGGACTTTTACGGAAAAGCCCTCGTCGCCGATCTCACCGCCATGCCGCATTTGCTTTTAGGAGGGACCACGGGTTCTGGAAAATCAGTTTGTCTTAATTGCGTTCTGCTTAGTCTTCTTTTCAAATTCAGTCCTGATGAGCTTCGCTTAATTCTAATCGACCCGATGCGGGTTGAAATGCAGGTTTACAATGGTTTACCGCATTTGATTGCACCGGTTGTCACTGATCCCAAGAAAGTCGCATTCGCCTTCCGTTGGATCGGTAGTGAAATTGAAAGGCGGTATAGTTTGTTTGCCGAAAACGGCGTGCTCGATATTGCCAGTTTTAATTCACGCAATCGTCGATCGGAGGATCGTGAATGGATCGAAGGCGAGCCAGTCACCCCTGACAAATTGCCTTATATCGTGATCATCGTGGATGAGTTTACGGATTTAATGCAACTGGCCCCGCAAGAGGTGGAAGTCAAGGTGGCTAGGTTGGCAACTAAGGCAAGGGCTGCCGGAGTACACCTCGTCATTTCTACGCAGACACCACGCCGGGAAATCGTAACCAGTCTGATTAAAAATAATATTCCAGCGCGTATCGCTTTTCAGGTTCCGAGCAGTCTAGATTCCCGCGTGATACTCGATGACAACGGCGCGGAAACTCTTTTCGGGAAGGGTGATTTCCTTTATCGCTCCGCTCGTGGTGATTCACTTGTCCGAGGTCAGGGCGCATATGTCTCGGATGAGGAGGTTCATGCAGTTGTACGGTTCGTGCGCAGTCAGGTATCAGGCGCAAGCGCCGCTGTGCAGAATGTTTCCAAAGACGCCAACGAAATTGGTAAGGAAGACCAGGAACTCATCATCGAGTGCTGGAAGGTCATTCGTTCAGAAAAAAGGGCCAGTACTTCTAACCTTCAGCGTCGTCTTCGTCTCGGCTACAACCGCGCAGCCTACGTTATCGATTATCTAGAGAAAGCTGGCGTGCTCGGTCCAGGTGACGGAGCGAAGCCTCGTGAAATTTTGGTCAGCCTTGATAGCGAAGAGTTGTTTTTTGCAAATGTGGAAAACCACCCACCATTTTAGACTTCAGAAAATGTAAATGAAACGCGGCCATATGCCGTGGTCGAGCAGAATGTAATCGGGTCAGCCGTGCCTCCCGGCACCGCTGACAAGTTAGGAAGCCTGTGCGCCTGCGACCGGATCGGGCTGCGGCCCCTGCTCTCCCCGCCGCACCCGACCCCGTCGCTATTGACACGCATTCGCTTGGTTGAGAAAACGCTGACCCCGAAATTGGATATGATCGCCAAATTCACGGACAAATTCCTGCTGGAGACGAGAGGCCCACTGGCGGGAAACGCCATGTTCCCTCGCGCACCAGGCCGCCGAGGGATGCTTGCAGGGCAACATTCCAGGACAGAGGGACAGGGTGACCAGATCGTGGCGCAAAGCCCGTTGCTTGGCTTTGCCCCGCGTGGCCCATTCCTTGATGCGGGTGATCCCATGGCCAGCGATTGCATAGGCCGAGGGTTGCTCACTGGCCGGACGGTCGAGCTTCTCTGCCGGATCGTCAATGTAGGCACCGGGCGGTGCATGGTGCGGCCCAATCATGCGATGGTTCCTTTCTGCACAACTTGCCGTAAACGGTGTGCCGACAGGCCTCGATTGGTTACGAGATAGTCTTTGATCTCCTGCGGGAGAAAGCGAACGGCTCCGCCCAACTGGACATAGGGCAAGCCTTTCTTCCGAAGATTGAAGACTGTTTTGAGACTGACATGGAGATACTTGCCCACCTGTTCGGTGGTCCAAAGCCGGTCATCCGACACAGGGGGATTCTGATTTTTCGCGCTCTCATCAACCGATGGATTCACAAGGGCGCTGGGATTTTCTAAAGAGTTCATAAAATTGATTTTGAGGGATTTTTAAGATTTGCGTTAAAGAGCTTTCGGAGAGTTTGATTTCGTATTCACGAATAGTTCCGTCGGCTCGCGTTTAATAGACACCAGTCTATTGAATTTTGCAGATACCTTTTGGTAGTTTTTTTGGAGTGCGCGGCACTACCGCCTCCCATTTGACTCGCGCAGATTTCACCTCCGTGAAAACCGAAGGATTTCCATGACTGCCGGAGTTTTCTAATAAATTCATATTCTGATTGTGAAGGATTGTTTTAAAAACCGTTAAGGTGTATCGGGAGTGTTGTCGGCTAAAGTCGGGGAAAGTGGGAGTGTGACCAAGCCGGTGATCAAACGGGTCGGGTTTTTGGCTCATGTCTTTAAGACACGGCTCAGGGCGATTTCGTCTTAGGCTACTTTGTAGCCATTTTCACCTCGGCTCGGAAATGAGCCGATCCCAGCTTCGCCTAAGCAGAAGTTTTTTCGGCGATTTCAATCCGCGTGACGCCGGGACTCTTCCCCTCGTATACAGATGACGGCAATTCCCGGACGGCGCTGAGTTGAAAAAGCTCCGCTGCCTCATGCAACTCCCCGAGGTTCGTGCCGGCGATGGTCACGACCGAATGGCTATAATGCAAATAAAGTTCGGTCGCAGCCTCGTTCAGATCGGCGTACAGCAGCCAGGAGTAGGGAATAAATCGGCGACAGGATGGCAAATGAAATGAGATCCCGAGACGAGAGCCTGAAAGCTCTCGCTCGAAGCAACGTACGGGGGTTGGGGATGCACCTTTTAACGCCATAAATTTAAGGGTGAGAGTTAATTACATGCTCATGCGCGGCCCTTGGCGCTGGGAGGGTACAGGGTTCCAGTCAATTTTGGGGCGCACTTGAGGTCGTTGTGCGGCCTTTTGCTTTTTGGCGATGGATTCATCGCGCCTCTGCCGGAGTTTCTGTGCCATTTCTTCTACGGAGGGTGTCAACCGTTCGCCGGGTGTCTGCCGAGGTGTTTCCTGGGCGGCAGGCGTCAACTTGTCCTGTTCCGTGACGGTTTCCCGCACCTGCGGGCGCAGCGAATGGAACCGGGCGAGATGCTGGCGAACCTGTTCTGCCAATTTTTGAGCGGACATGCGCGGCAGAAATTCCTTCCCCCAGGCGCGGACGGCCAGCAGCAGTTTTCCCTTATTGACCGAAGGAGCCGGAATAATCCCGGCCCGCGCGGGCACGACCGGCAGTCGTTCCAAGTGCAGAGCGGAAAATTTCACATTCGTCCGCTGGATGGCTTCCACGTAGAGGCCCGTGTTTTCGACATGTAAAACCAGATTTTTGACATGGCGCGTCCCTTTGACGTGGAAAGCTTCCTTGTTTGCCATGGCCATCGCGGAACCGTTGTCCTCGATCCCACGCACCTCGACGCCTTTCAGCCCTTGCGCCTTGTAATCGGTCAGGCAATCGCCCTGCCGGACGCGCCCATCATCAACGCTCAGTTTAAGGCCGCTGGTAAAATGAACCGTCCCGCCACTGACATGGGAAATGGTCTGGCGCGAACCCTTTTCAAAAATGCGGTCATCCTGCTTGATTTTTTCTTGCAGGAGGAGTTTTTCGCCGGGACCGCGTTCCACGCGGGAAAGGTCGAACACGGCTCGCACCTGATTTAGGTGAACCTGACGAGGTTCTCCGTTTCTCTCGACGACAACGGCGTTGGCCAAGACAGACGTGACCGGCGCGCGCACGACGGCATCGGCCTGCTTGTATTCGACCACATCACCCACCCTGTAAAATTGGGACGAGCGTAATTCAGCAGGCTGCAAATCGCGCTTCACATGGACATCGAGAGGCGTTTGACCGGCACGGCCTGTTTTCTCGACATGCAAATCATGGACGCGATCCGCGAGGGCTTCGTTGATCCGGTGCACCGACGAAACCGCCACCACCTCTTTGCCGGTGACGCGGGCCTCGACGATTTCCTTGGCCACTTTTTCAATCGCGCTATCTGGCGGCGTCTCACGGATCATCCCCCGGTCGAGCATCTTCTGGACAGCCCCGGCAAACCTCCCGTCATTGCCGGAGGACAAATCGGCCGCAAGCCGCTTGTCGGCTACGCTAAGTTGCCTGCGGGAGATCGAAGCACGGGGAACGTGCATCCCAAGCCCAAGTTCATCCTGAAGGAGCTTGATCGGCTGACCCCGGCCCACCGCCGACATTTGCTCAGTGTCGCCCTGAAAGATCACCCGCGCATCCACCCGTTCCGCGAGCCGCACCAAGGCGAGAGCTTTCGGGGTATCGAGCAGCCCAGCCTCATCGACATAAATATCGGCCCCGCGAAACGGAGTGGGGTCGTGCTGCGCTTGAACGAGCAGATGATCGACTGTATTGGCCCGCGCGAAAATGCGGGCGACCTCTGTATGGCCCGCCGCTTCGATCCGGGGTGCTTCCTCCCGCAACGCGACGCGGGCCTGTTCACCATACGGCGCACATAGAAAGACCGGACGCCCCGTCTCATGGCTTTGCCTGACAAGCTTTTCCAAGGAAAAGGTTTTACCGACTCCGGCCCCGCCACGGGTGTTCAGGCATTGATCCCTCGACGTGCAAACATAACCATGAATGGCCGCAAATTCCGTCAGCCATTTTTCGGCTTGAGCGGGGGTTAATTGTTCCCCGCGGGCATGGGCATCCTGAACGATCTCATGAATGCGTTGCGGCGTGGCGACCAGATCAGCCGGAGGCACATAATCTTTCACCAGCGGTTCCCGCTGCCCCATCCCCATAATGACGGAGGTCAGAAGCGTCTTTTCTTCCCCGAGAATTTGCCGGGTGGTGACGATCTCCTGGCCATCCATGCGCCGGATCAAAAACTGGCGATCATCGCGGAGTTGTTCAGCCATCTTATCATTGGCAACGGCCCCCGGCGCGAGCCGGACAATCTCGCCGAGGAGATGGTCGAGACGAACGACGCTCTCCTTTTCAAAAGCGATTTGCGTTCCCTGCTCGATGGCCTTAAGCAGATTGACCGCCGCCTTGACCGGAAAGACGGAGGCCGTTTCGAGCACGAGGCCCGCATCGTTTAATCGCTTGGCCACATCCTCCCGTAGCGTTTTGCTGGTAATGCGAACCTTTTTCGGGCGGGTCAACGTCACCGCCTGGTCGTGAAGCCGATAGTCGGGCACAACACGAGGCGGGGCTTGGGGCGCTCCCATTCGTTCCCGGAGCGGCTCGACCCCTTGTGTCAGCCATTTTCGCTTTTCATCCTCACTCACTCCCTTGAAAGCGTGGCTGATTTGCTGCGACGTATAGCCGCGCTTGAGTAACGCCATGACCGTTTCCACCTGACGACTCCGTTCGCTAAACATGGCCATCGCCGGGGCCGGAACTTCCTTTAAACCAAAACCGGACGGAGCCGTTTCAACGTGATAACCCAGGCCACCCATCCGACCCGCCAGATTGTTGTGAATCCGCGCATCGAGCGTTTTGCGGAGTTCAAGCATCCGGCCATAATGGACGGCGAAATAACCCTTCCTCTCGTCATCCCAGGTCACGTTTCCAATCAGGGTATGGACGTGGAAATCGGGATCGTTGGTGCGACTCGTTTCATGCTGGAACAGGGCGGCGATCATCTTGCCGGTGGGCTTGGTCACCTCTTCATTGGCGAGGTTTCCCCGCCGATCCCGCACCTCGACATGCGTTTCAAACCAGCGCAGTTCGTCCTTCACGGCAGCATAAAGCTCGACCTTCACGCGATCATCGACCGCCGCGACAACACTTACGGCTTTGGGAGGACTGTAGGTGAACTCAATATACTTGATCTCGGAAACCCGCTGCCGTTTGGAATCGGCCCCTAATCCCTTCATGTCGCATTGAACGAAGGCTGCGAACTTTTCCCGATTTACCACCGCCTCATCGAGTCCCAACCGTTCCGCAACATTTCCGATGAACTGGCCCCGATCCACTTTCTCGCCCTCAACAAAGTAATCGGCGACGTTGAGGTGATCTTCAAAATAATCAATTGCCCCTTGAGCGGAAGTGCAAACGACCTTGGAAACCATGGCCTATTTTAGCCCAATGCGGCCAGAATTATAGGAGATTGCCAGAGCCAAATGTTAACTTACCGATTTTTTCCAAAGATTACATTTGCGGGGCACCAATTACGCTTATGATGTCGCGATTGTAATCAAAAAGTTCCCGAGCGGTCGTACTCAGTTACTTCTCCGCCGAAATCAAAGCCTAGCCGCTAATGCTCCAATCCTCTCTTCGGTACTTTCTTAAGATTCTAAGTAGGCAGAAGTTGTGAGCGAATATCGCTGACAAACTTCCTCAATGGCGCTTCTTCGGACAATGGCGTCGCGGTAAGAAGCTTAATTGCATCTCGGGTCCATTTGTTCTTATTGGTGGTGTATTGCACGTCAGGCACCAGCCAAGCCTCTCTTTCCCCCACGGAAACAATGAATAAACCCCGTTGGCGGCATTTCACGTCGAGAGCCGTGAAGGCTTCCTTGCCTTCACCTGATAAGCCACGAAAGCCGGACGCCTTGAGTTTTGCCCAAGCTGACAACTGCTTGCGGGCATCGTCAAGGCGATGCTTGAAAAAATTGAGTTGCTTGTCGGATGTTGGCTCTCCGGCGACTCCCTCCAAGGAATTATAAATAGTGGATAACGCCTGCTGTAACCGCTCCTCGTTGGACAAGGGATCAGTTTGTAGATGCAACACCGAGCGCCGTATCTTTTCAAACAGTGGCAGGACTTCTGTCCAATCACCTCCTAATTCGGCGAATACCTGCCTGAATTCTCCCTGCTCCGAGAGAATGTCAAAATCGAGCACGATGGCGAAGGGGACGCCCATGGCTTGATACGGAATAGCCACTTTGGACGCCTGAAGCTTGGAGTACGCATTGACGAAGTGTAGAGCCGCGGTGGTCTCAAATTTTTCCAAGACTGTCCTATACAACACGACATCTCCATCGGATTCGGTGAGGATTACTCCATTGTAGAATAGCCCATCCAAAACTCGTGACGAGGAAAGTAGTGGATCAGCAATGATTTGCTGTAGTGTTTCGGTTTGTAACTGCTTGGTCCGAAACTCGCGCTGATGTCGCGACATCCGTAGTATTTGGACGTCATTAGTTACCGATAAAATGCCTCTCAGTACATCCGCGCTATGCGTTGCGATAAAAAGCTGCTTATCCACTGAGGCCTTCTGAGCCAATGCGCGCCCGATCAAATAGGCCTGCGGAGGATGAAGAAATGCCTCAGGCTCATCCACCGCGATGACGCTACGATTTAAAACGGTGATCGCGACAAGGATTGCGCAGAAGCTCCGAATTCCGTCGCCTTGGTCATCGAGAGCTTCAGGAGCCTCTCCCTCGGCGCCAGACAGTAGGTATTCCAACTCTGAGAACGAAGGGTGATTAAGCTCAAGCGACAGACCGAAAGCAGCTCTAACTCCTTCTTTAATCTCCTCGGAAATGCGTTCACGCGCGTCCCATGCCAGTTCGATCATTGAGCCGCCTCCGTAAAAGTCAGCGGTCTTATTTACTTGTCGCTTCAAAACTGAGAGGCGACTTTCGGTTTTCAAATAAGCAATGTGTCGATGATATAAATACTGGAAGACGCCTTCAGGATTGTCTGTCGTGACTGCCGTCTGAAATGTATGCGGAGTCATCCGCATTGCGTTAGTAGGCCCTAAGCCGGTTTCCAGTACATCCAGTTTGTAGTTACCGTTGGCATCTCTAGGCAGCGATTCCAAAAGAGCCGCTAGAGGATAGCGTCCCGCGTAGAGGCGCTCAACATGGCCCACGGACTTGCGCTGAGTATCCTGACTGCCGAACGCGCTTACGAGATCCTTGAGGAAGCGACTTTTACCTCCATTATTTGGCCCCACCAACACGGTAAGATTCCCCGGCAGAAACGAGGTTCCGTTGGTCAACGTAACTGTGCCAATTTTTACCATCACTTGATCGTACCAACCTAATGGGGACAAACCACTCCGTTTTGGGGCAGTTGATAACTAAGTTAGTCAAGACCGACCTCACGAACCGTAAGTGGAGAACCGCAAAGAAATAACCGTCAGACATGTCCCTAAGCTCCGCTTTGGTCAGGCCTGAGCCCTCAATCCGTTCTCAGTTGTTTCCACATTTTAACGCCGCAGTCGGTGGACGCTCCGCGATCTAACAACATCTGGAAATTTGTAGAAACGGTTGACATCGCGCATAGGGGTATGCCCGGCAAATCTTTTCAAAGCAAATTGGAGCCTCACTTCGACTTGATCCTCGAAGCGAGGCGCAAACGTCAGACGTGGCAGGCCATCGTGCAGCTTTTGGCGACTCATGGGATTACCACGACGCGACCAGCGGTTTACTCGTTTATGAAACGACGATTGAAGCGGCGCTATCCGCTCGGGATGGCTCCCGCGCCTGCCGAGAGAATTTTAGAAAGACCTATCCCTGCCAAGCCAGTCCCGGAATTGCCCCAGTTGACGGAGCCACAGAGCGACTTCGGCACCGATCCGTTGACACTGCCCCCTAAGGGTAAGAACAAGTCCAAATCCTCTTGGACGATCATTAAACCCAATACCTAAAAACCATGTCCCCCGAATCTCTAAAAATACTCTACCGTCTCATCACCTGTTTCCAATCCAGCGGACGCATCGGCAAGTCCCTTGTTTTTGAAATAATCCTCGCATGGGCGAGGTTTGCCGGAATACCCATTGCCGCCGTCGATTGCGATGCCGAGCATAAAACCCTCAGCAAGCGGTTCCCCGAAGCCGCCTTTGTCGATGCCACCCGCTCCAACGACGAATTCTTGCAGCTCATCATGGAGTTGCCGGATACGCCGATGGCCTTAGCCGATTTTCCGGCGCAGGCCACGGATTTCCTCCTGGGCGCAATGGCCAGTCTTCGCGTGCTTGACGCCCTCGACACCCGCCAGACGCGCATGACCGTCGTCATGTTCGCGGCAGATGACCCCACCGCCACGGCGAGTCTCGCCAAGACCTACCGTGCGCTGGGCGACCGTGTTGATTACCTGCTCATCAAGAATCCGGCCCGATTCCGCAGTCATGCCTTCGACGATTCTGCCCTCGCGGAATTGTTCAACAAGAACCGGGTGCCCGTCCTCGAATTACCGACCGTTACCGCGACCACCATCCAGGCCATCGAGCAGGCCAGTGCCGAAAAGAAAAAGCACCTGACTTTTGCCGAAGCCGCGAAAATACCGTCCATCCCACAGATTTGCCGCTTCGAGATCGAGTATTTCCTAAACCGGATGCTTACACAATGCGAGGACGCAGCCCGCGTGCTTGTGCCGGACCCGGCCATCATCAAGAACAAGGTGAGCCGACCGAACGACAAAACTACCCGTCCCCCGATTGACGAGTTTAACCCGCTGGACGATCTATGACTGACGAGGCACTCACCTACTTGCAGGGCGATTCGCATGGGCGAAAGCGCGACCTCATCGCCCGTTGCTACTACGAGGTTGCCCAAGGCGACCCCAAGAGCGGCCCGGTTGTATTCGCCGTCCTGCTGGACGCCGCTGCGGAACAGTTCGTCAAAACGCCGCAGGAATTGCTCGGCGTCGTCACCGAGTTCCGGAAACTACTGGCCGAAGGCCGGGAAATGGAGGCCCGCATTCGGGAGAGAGTCGAATTGAGCAATGCTGGCGTCATCGCCGCGTTCAGGGATGAAACTCATCATGCCAGCACTGCCCTGCGTGAGACTTTCCAATATGCCAAGGATGCGGGTGAATCCGCCGAGAAAACGGCGCAGGAATTGAGGCCGGTCATTGTCGAAACCAGGAAGCTGGCGGACGACGTGACTCTTCTTCGCCGAGACTTGCAAATTCATGATGGGTCCCACCTGCAAATGGTGGAATGTGCCAGCAGGATCGAAGCCGCTGAAGAGAACATTCAACATACAGTGATGCATTCGACCAAAGAAAGTCGAGCCAACTGGGTCACCCTTGGTCTTCTGGTCGGAATCTTCCTTTCTGCCCTGTTTTCCCAGTTGCCTTGGTGGGGAGCTTTGCTGGCATTTGTCGGGATCATTGGACTGCTTCAATGGCTTTCGCGGCAGACATGGGACTTCGTTTATCGGTGGCTGGGAAAGGGGAAAACGATGCTTACGGCGCAGATTTTTCGCCGTTAGCTAATTTGTCTTCGAGCATATCTGCATACTCTCGTAAGGCATCACCATAACCCCAGCCAATATTGCCGGCGTCGGAGGTCAATCGCTGCACTCGCTGGCGAAATCGCGGATAAAGTTTGCATCCTTCGGCCAAAAGCAACCGGGATAGCTCGCGCAGCATCGACTCTAGGCTGTCGTAAAACGGCGCATCGATGTCGCCGAATTGACGCGTGAACTTGGTGCCGCTCTCCACGTAGGTCAGCATCAAATCAATCGTGCCTGTCAGATTGCCCGTCGCTTTGCGGTAGTCGCGGATGGCCTTGCGTGCCTCGGTGAGCTTGGGTTCTACAAAATCACGCCCCGAAAAAAATTGCTCGACGATTCTTCGCCGATATTTTTCCAAGGCCGCGCCCTCATTTTCTTCGGCTTGAAATCGGGCCTGGAGAAAATCCCGGTTGTCCGGGAATGCGTCGTGTAGGTCCTTAATCAGCGCGATCAGGGCGGGCTTGTCCCATTCGCGTAAATTCCCGCGAATCTTCTGCCATCCACCGGGTTTCTTCTCTTTCATTGGAACTGCATTGATTCCAAGTCCGTCGGGACATGACAAGGCTTTATCGTCCGACACACGGAATTTCCTTTTCTCAATTTCATGCTGAAATGGCCACGTGTCGACAAACGAAGAAAATGCCCCTCAAAGAAGGCTGATCGATGCTCTGGCAGAGGTCGAGCGTCTAAGGGAGGAAAATGAGCGCTTGAAAGAGTTGCTGGAAATACGCGCCTGCATTCCAGGCATTATCCCTGCCTCGAACGTCCTTTCACCTGCATCCGTTACGACAAAATCTTCGAACCAGGACAAAATCCGGCTCTTTCGGAATCTCTTTTGCGGACGGGACGATGTTTACGCCATTCACTGGGAGGGTAAAAATGGAAAATCGGGGTACTCTCCGGCTTGCATCCGAGATTCCCGAAACTTTTTTGCCTCGAAGGCCGAGGCCATCAAACAACGCCAATTATTGCCGTTAACAGATCAGGTTATCCACGATCATCTGAGCGGAAAAATAACCGCAGGAATATATCCCCTGCTTAAAGACGAAACTTGCTGGTTTCTCGCTATCGATTTCGATAAGGCTACGTGGGCAGATGACGTTTCAGCATTTTTACAGGTTTGCGCGCAATGGACTATTCCCGCCAGCTTGGAAAGGTCACGCTCAGGGAAAGGCGCGCATATCTGGATTTTCTTCGAGCAGCCCATCCCGGCATCGTTGGCGCGCAAAATGGGCGCGGCCATTTTAACGCGCACCATGGAACAGTGGCACCATGTGGGCCTCGACTCGTATGACCGCATGTTTCCCAATCAGGACACCTTGCCCAAGGGCGGTTTTGGCAATCTGATTGCCCTTCCCTTGCAGCACGTTCCAAGAACTTCAGGCAACAGCGTCTTCCTGTCCGAAAATTTCCAGCCGCACGAGGATCAATGGTCGTTTTTGGCTTCCATCCAACGTATGGGCGTTGAACGAATTCGCGCCATTGTCGATGAGGCGGAGCGTGCTGGAAAAATTATTGGAGTGCGGCTGAGTCTTTCTGACGGAGATGAGGACGAAGATCCGTGGCTGCTGCCTCCGTCCAGAAAAAAGAAAGAGGAGCCGATACAGCAGCCGCTGCCTGCACGAGTCCGGGTAACAATCAGCAATCTGGTTTATATAGAAAAAGCGGACATGCCGTCCGCTATGCTCAATCGCCTGATGCGGCTGGCGGCTTTCCAGAATCCCGAGTTTTACCGGGCGCAAGCCATGCGTTTATCGACCTTTGACAAACCCCGAGTGATCCGATGTGCGGAAGAATTCCCCCGCCATCTCGGATTGCCCAGGGGATGTCTTCAGGACGCGATTGAGCTTTTGCAATCACACAAAGTCAAAGTCGATCTCGATGATGAGCGCTTCAACGGATTGCCTCTCGACGTTTCCTTTCATGGAGAATTGAGACCCGAACAGCAAAAGGCGGCTGACGTCTTACTGGCCCATGATACGGGAATATTATCGGCCACGACCGCGTTCGGTAAAACTGTGGTGGCGGCGTGGATGATCGCGGCGCGGAAGGTCAATACGCTGGTCTTGGTTCATCGACGTCAACTGCTCGACCAATGGCGGGAGCGATTATCGGTTTTTCTGAACCTTCCGGTTAAGTCGATTGGGCAGATTGGCGGTGGTCGCAAAAAGCCGACCGGCTTAATCGACGTGGCTGTGATTCAGAGCCTCAGCCGCAAACATGTGGTGGACGATCTGGTAGCAAAATACGGCCAAATCATCGTGGACGAATGCCACCATCTCTCCGCTTTCAGTTTTGAGCAGGTGTTGCGGCAGGTCAAAGCGCGGCATGTTCTCGGCCTGACCGCCACGCCAATGCGCAAGGACGGTCATCACCCGATCATTTTGATGCAGTGCGGCCCCATTCGGTATCGGGTCAATGCCCTCGATCAAGCGGCATCTCGACCATTCGAGCATGTGGTGATTCCACGTCTCACGAATTTCCGAATGCCCGCGCAGGAACAAAAACCGGAAATCCACGAAATCTATGCGGCGTTGACCCATGATAAAGCGCGGAATGACATGATCTTCAAAGACCTATTAGAGGCAATCAAGCGGGGGCGCTCACCTCTGGTACTAACGGAGAGAACAGAGCATCTGAAATTATTGGCGTCCCAATTGGAGAACGCGGTTAAAAACGTTATCATTCTTCAAGGCGGCATGGGCGTAAAGCAGCGAAAAGCAATTATGAGTCGGTTGCTCAACATTCCAGAAAACGAAGAGCGCATACTTATCGCCACCGGGCGATACATCGGGGAAGGCTTCGATGATGCGCGGTTGGACACCCTGTTTCTTGCCCTACCCATTTCATGGAAAGGGACCGTTCAGCAATATGTAGGCCGACTTCACCGACTGCATGACCAAAAGAAAGAAGTCGTGGTTTATGACTATGTGGACGGTTGCGTACCCATGCTCGCGGCCATGTTTGACAAGCGGCAGCGCGGGTATGAGTCGGTAGGCTACTCTATCGCCCAAAATCGTTTGCTCTAAGTTATATTGAGCGGATCAACATTTCTTGCTTCCCTGTCCGTCGCAATTTGGTAGCGATCCGCGTGAAACGCAGAAGGTCCGCGCATCGTTTTGATCTCGCCCCCCCCGGGGCAATTTGGTATCAGTGGACTCCGACTTCATGTCCACGCCGAGAAGTTTTGATCTCGCCCCCCCCGGGGCAATTTGGTATCTCATTTTTCATTCTCTCACTTTTGAGCCGGTTGTTTTGATCTCGCCCCCCCCGGGGCAATTTGGTATCCGGCTGAAATATTTGATGAATGTCGCTTGGCAGTTTTGATCTCGCCCCCCCCGGGGCAATTTGGTATCGATCTTTTGCGTATCGACATTTTCTTCGGCCTGTTTTGATCTCGCCCCCCCCGGGGCAATTTGGTATCTCCCTGGACGACGTGGACGTGATCATCGTCCCGTTTTGATCTCGCCCCCCCCGGGGCAATTTGGTATCGCCAAAGAACGTATTAGGCGGCGAGCAAAGCCGTTTTGATCTCGCCCCCCCCCGGGGCAATTTGGTATCACCTCCTTTGTACGCAAAAGCCTTAAAAGCCTGTTTTGATCTCGCCCCCCCCGGGGCAATTTGGTATCATCATGGTGAAACCACGAAAGGTCGGTATCTCGTTTTGATCTCGCCCCCCCCGGGGCAATTTGGTATCAGAATACCCGCAGTTGGTCCGGGCGTCTGACCGTTTTGATCTCGCCCCCCCCGGGGCAATTTGGTATCTCCGAGTATTGGTCAACCCAAGAAAGCGTCTCGTTTTGATCTCGCCCCCCCCGGGGCAATTTGGTATCCCTACCGCATCAAGATAAGAGACGTACTTAAAGTTTTGATCTCGCCCCCCCCGGGGCAATTTGGTATCGTCAAGTTGTGATTTACCCATAAATTATGGTGGTTTTGATCTCGCCCCCCCCGGGGCAATTTGGTATCTCGTTCGACCTGGTCAAGCATGACGAGCAGATGTTTTGATCTCGCCCCCCCCGGGGCAATTTGGTATCTTCTTTGGAGCATCCTTGATCGCTGAGGCGCGTTTTGATCTCGCCCCCCCCGGGGCAATTTGGTATCTGATAAATTCCAAGGCAATACGGATGTCTGCGTTTTGATCTCGCCCCCCCCGGGGCAATTTGGTATCTGACTTTGCGCGCCAAATGTATTTCGAGTGTAGTTTTGATCTCGCCCCCCCCCGGGGCAATTTGGTATCGATGGGAAACGTAGCGGTGGGTTCGCCAGAGGGTTTTGATCTCGCCCCCCCCGGGGCAATTTGGTATCATGTTTGATTTTTTTGTGATGCCTTGTCTCGTGTTTTGATCTCGCCCCCCCCGGGGCAATTTGGTATCCCCGTCTTCCGTTTCGTGCCGAGAATCTTTGCGTTTTGATCTCGCCCCCCCCGGGGCAATTTGGTATCACAAATCAACTCACAGAACAGGGCTACATTTTGTTTTGATCTCGCCCCCCCCGGGGCAATTTGGTATCGACATGCGATTTATGCCTCAGCCCTACGGAATGTTTTGATCTCGCCCCCCCCGGGGCAATTTGGTATCCGGCGGTCTTTATGATGGCATCGATCTGATCAGTTTTGATCTCGCCCCCCCCGGGGCAATTTGGTATCGATCAGATCGATGCCATCATAAAGACCGCCGTGTTTTGATCTCGCCCCCCCCGGGGCAATTTGGTATCTGTTTGTTGATCGACTTTCCACCATATAACCGTTTTGATCTCGCCCCCCCCGGGGCAATTTGGTATCCATACCTAGTCTCCAAATCACATGGTTATTCAGTTTTGATCTCGCCCCCCCCGGGGCAATTTGGTATCTCCCAGGATCGTTTTATAGTCCGGAGAGGTGTGTTTTGATCTCGCCCCCCCCCGGGGCAATTTGGTATCAGTTCGTTCCAATCGGGCTGATACCAATGGCTTGCCGTTACCAGACCTTGATGAATTCCTGCAATTCCCGCAGGCGTTGAGTTGTGGCGGCAATCTCGGAAATGATGATTTGCGCATTCCAAGCCGTTTCCTCCAGCGGTAGCAGCCGAATATCGCCCTCAATGCCGAGAGCCACCCGCCGCATGTAGCGAATGACTTTCTCCACTTCGTGCGGTTCCCCGGAAAAAAGATACATGCTGTACTGGACCCGCTGACCGCCGAGCCTCTCAAATTCCTTGCGGAGCAAAGTTTGATGTTTCTGTTCCGGTACATCGTAAGCCAGCATGAGCAACATAGGCAGTCAAAGGCAGGCGTCCCTTGGATGCAGGACAAACGGCTGAAAGCTTTCTTTCCCGTCCAGCGAACGGACGAACGACTCTACCAAGAGCCGGATGATGGAGCGGAGACGAAAGGCTTTTTCCCGGTAGAACCATTTGCCTTCAAGCATTTCGGCGAAATGCCCCGCCATTTGTTTGGTTTCCTTCATGTCGTCCCAATGGCGCATGACGGTGATCTCCACACAACAGCGTAAAGGTTCGATCAAATCACAGGCGAGACTGGGACGGCTGCGGCGCAGTTTATGAATGATGCCAATGCCGGGGTCCAGGCCGGAGGCAAGACATTGCCATTCCAAGGCATGATACAAAAAGCCGTAGCCATAGTTGAGTGCGGCATTCAGAGGATGTTCCGCTTTGCGCTTTTCGCGTTCAAATAAATCCTGAGCCATCGCGGAAAAATAACGCGGCCAGAAAAAGCGGGCGTAGCTGGCCTCCAGGCGCAGAATGCGATTAAACGAATTTTCCTTAAGCTGCGGCTTGTCGGTCAGTCGGGGGTCAAAAGACCGGAGCATTTCATGCTGATTGCAAACCTTGGTCCAGAGCAACCCACTGGCCAGTTGGGTGGCGCGTTGGGGCGACAAGCGACAGAGTTTCCACTGGGCCGTTGGATTCACGTAGCGAGCTTTAGGCATCAGGGTAAAACTTCGCCATTTCTTTTGCTGCTTTTCCCACCTCGCCATGACCACTGGGCATTGAGTCGAGAGCATTTCCAAGGCAGTCTGGGACCAATGACATTGAGCGGCGAAACACTGAATACTGCCGAGTGTTTCCACGGCGATCTTTTTGTCGCCGGAGATGAGTTTGCCCGATTCAACGCGCAAGTCCTGGCGTTCGGAGAGCAGGATTAAATGATAAATCATGCAGCCTGCTCATGTAGAAGGGATACAGCTAAAAACTCATGTGGGGTTCACCGCTTTACTAGTATTGAAATCGACCAGATAAGCCAAGACTTCAGCGCTACTCGGTTTTTGCTGAGCAATGTCTTTGGGGCAATTGGCTAGGGGGGTGGCGGATTTGTCCTTGAATTCCGCTAATTGAAACTCGATTTGGCCGTTTGTTTTAAGTGCAGTTACACGATACCAGAGACAGCAAAAAACTTTGTCCTTTGGCTCGCAAATATCACCTTCCACAGTCAGGGGTAATTTCAACAAATCACCCTTGGTGAACTTGCCTTTTAGTTCCAGATTACGAAGAAATGGACGACTGAACTTCGGTTTCCAATTTTCACCCCGCCTACACATATTTCTGATGTTGCGCGGATGGGGGATCAAGAGCCGTTCAAAGACGGTTTTGAGTTTCCCTTGTTTGTCTTTGATGGAGCCACTCCAAATTTCGCACCGTAAATAACCTTCCGTCGCAACCTTGAAGCCTATGGGTTCTTGCCTCAGGGTATTGTAGTGGGCAACGAGTGAGGTGGATTGTTCTTTGTTTGCCTGAACGGGAACGCGGTAAACGGGGGTTCCATCGGTCAGCTTAAGCTGCTTCTGTCCGCTATGTTCGGACCAGTCTCGAATCCGTTTGGAGGGAAGTTTGGCTGATGGAATACCCGAATTTTCCAGCCATTTCTCGGCACTTTTAACTGGGACCGACGCGTCATCTGAATTGGTTGCATTTTCAAGGAGAGGTTTGCGCGACCAGAGATTGGCCTCTTGGTCCTGACCGTAAATTGTTTCCTCCATCCGGCTCTGTTTCGACTTTTTGCGGCGCGGCTTAATAACCAGGCATTCATCCGAAGGCAACCGAGTAAAAATTTCCGCATCTAGTCCGGCTTTTTGCATTGCCTTCATTTCAATGGAACCTGCTTTGCTTTCTGGCGGGTAGTAAAAGATGCCTCCGTACTGAACCGTGTTCAGTCCTTTGCCCGGTGGAATATAAGAAAGAGTGATGGCGTCGTAGAGATGATGCCGCAAGTCGTTGCGATTCTTTTTGGGTACGCTCCAGGCTTCACGACAAATGGAGGTCATGTAGCCGGTTGGCGTTCCGATGCGCCGCGCCATTTCTGTGGCATCGCCCTTGATGTTTAACCAGTGGGCCACTTCCTCACGCAATTGACGAGCCAGTTGTGCCATGCGAGTGGTATTTTGCCATTGGGGACACTGCGCTTCCTCCCGGGCAAACAACTCGCGTTTGGCGCGGTTCCATTTCATTTTCGATAAATGCAGTCCCAAACCTTCGCGCCCGATGAATTCAAACGGGGTTCGGTCGCGCTTCTCGGAATTGGTCGGGCCATGTGTCAGGACGAGATTGATCATTTCGCTGATGCCGCCACGCTCGCGCGGGAAAATGTGATCGATTTGCAGGCTGGAATTAAGAGCATCGCCCAACTCCTTCCCCGTGTAAGGACAGAGTCCGTTTTGCTGATCGAAGAGGAGCAGTCGTTTGCGGGCGCTCCCGCTGGATTTACCCTCCAATTGCTCGAAGAGTTTATCTTTAAAACTGCGCCGGGCTTTTTGGTCCTTTTGGATTTCCCGGGCCTCGTCCTTGTCGCGGGGAATATCGCCTATGACCTCGACCACGACGTAATCTGGATGTGCCTTCCCCTCCAACTGTTCCTTGAGAGCGTCGTCGGCCAGGAGCCTTTTCAAGAGACCATGGACGGCCTGAGTGTCGTTGCTTTGTCGCGGTCCGAGAAGAAATTCGACTTGCGGATAAATCCCATAACCCCGTTCGTTGTCCCGGCGCAATTGATAATAGTTTTCCAAATTGGCGCGTACCAACGTTGGATCAAAATTCGCGCCGTTTTGAGTGGCGGTTGCATAAAGGTGCCGGGCCGATTCTGCGCCGAGAGATGCCCGCTTTTTGAGCACGGTTATGTTTGGCTTCAACAGATCACGTAATTGATCAAAGTAATCTTCGTTATGAGATTCCTTGCGGGCCAGGACGACCTGTGCCTCTTTCTCAAAATCCTTTCGAAGGGTTCTGGCATCCTTTCGGGGCTGTTTGGCAGCCACCGCCTTCGCGTCTTCTTCCACTCGCTGCAAGGCCGCTTGCACGACAGCAGGAGGGGCGTACAAACGAGCGCCGCCCTTTTCGACAAAGGTGCGCTCAGCCAGAAATTGAAGGAGCTTGAATTTCCGGACCTCTAAGTTGTCGTTCAGCGCACATTTCATGCCTGGCGCGAGACCGAGACGTTCCGCATACGGGCAGACTTTGGTTTTCTTTTCCGCCAAAGCCCCCGGCGGTTTTCGGTGGTAATCGAGGATTTCTTTCAAATCACTCAACGCATTTTCCAAATTTGTCTGCGCGAAAAAGCGTGAGTTTTTCCGACAGATTTCCTCAAGATGCTCCCTGACCAATTCGCGGGGAAAATTATTTTTACGAGCAGGTGGCCGCAGATTAGGTTTTTTCTCGCGGAAGTGGGCTTCCAATACTTTCAGAATCGGCTTATCCGCGTAATGGGCGACCGCACCATCAATGGCAGAGTATAGACGCTCCAGCTTGTCTTCACCTAGCCCCGACTCGAAAAGCAGAGTTTTCAATTCCTTCCCGTATTCAGGTTTGCAGGCCGTGGTTCGCGCCCAACTCAAAATGTCACCGAAATTCAAACCCTCTCCCCACGGATAAGTCCCTTCCTCTGTCAGGTGGTAGTCATAGCCACGATGACAGATGAGATGTCGCAGACATACGACGAGTGCTTCCGCGCTTTTCAGACCTTTGCCTTCGGTGATGGCGTCGAGTCGTAAGCGGAAAGGTTCATGATTGGGCGTAACAAATGGTGAGGTGGGCAACTCATGTTTCTCGCACCATGCACGCAAAAGAATGTTCCTGCGCTTGCGGCTGTTGCGAGCGCGGCGGGCGGAGCGTTTTAATCGGCGATTCTCCAACGGCGCCGACTCAGGGAGTGAAAAAAGATACGTCTTGGCGTGGAGGGACTGCTGCCCCTTGCGCAGATAAATGCCGATACCCTCTAATCCGATGTCGATTCCCAAGACTACGGCAGAGGTGTAAAACTCGTGGTTCTTCCACGAGGAAGATTCCGCTGTTTTGAGCAGATACTCCATGCCTTGACCTTTAGCGGGCGTTTCCTATAATAGCAATTAGATCAAAACCTGTGGAATCGTTGGCCTTGGAGAGCGACCCATAAGAACCCACAACTCTGGCACGGGGGCGTTTCGTACGCCCCCTTTTTTTGCTCTCAGCTACGCTCCATGGAGAAACGGTGCGATAGTTTTGAATAACAGATTATACCCATCTGCGCTTCCTCGGGTGGGGCCAGACTCGCCAGCCTTACCCCGCTTCGGTTCATAACCCGATGGAACGACCGTGGCGGGCTGTCACGCCCTGTTTTCGTTTGTGCGAGACCTGGGCAGCCGCCGCGCCACGCTTCTGCCGAGCCAGAAGCGCGTCACGTCGCCTGCTTTTTGACTGCGGTTGGTTTGCCGCGTCTTGATCCCGCCCCCAGAAGGAAGAGGGGGGCGGGATTCAAAACGCGGAGAGGAATGCGGCTTCCGTTGGTCGCCGTCCGCGTGCGGCGTGTCTTTTGGGCTACCCTCAGCTACTTGATGCCATTAGCGCCCGATGCGATACGTGCCCGCCGCAATTTGTTTCTCGGCTTCCCTTGTGAGCGTTGCGAGATCGGGCAGAGGAGCCTCATCCGCTTTCTTCACGGCCTGCTCGGCCGCTTCCCGCGTGACAGGAAAGCCACCCATCGCCGACAGTTCCCTCAGCTTTTCGACGCGATAATCGAATTCCTTGGTTTGCGGCTTGGTCAACATGGCTTCGCTAATATAACCTTTCCTCCGTGATTCTCCAGCCTAATCATGACCGCCAGTGGCAGCGCATCGTCGATGCCGGTCTATGCCCTGAGATCAAGAACTTTGCCGACTACGAGGCCAAGACGTTGATCCAGTTGCAACGCGCCTTTGATGCCTCGATGGCCGATCCACAGATTACACCGACCCCGGCCCGAGTGGCGGCCATTCATAAAATCATTTTTGACGGAGTTCATCCGTGGGCCGGAACCTTCCGGCTGCTGGGGCAGACGGTTCGTTTTGATCAAGGCGTTCTCGGGACCGATGCCCACCGGGTCACGCCGGACTTGCAGCGCATTCAGGAGGAAACGGTTCAGGCCTTGGCGCAAGCCCACACTCCCCAGGAGCAGGCGGTTGCCATCGCCTGCTATCACGCCCGATATCGCCGGGTGCATCCGTTTCTTGACGGCAACACGCGCACATCAGCCGTGCTCCTCCAATCACAGATCAAAGCCATCTTTCAAATCGATCAGCTCGTCCCGCAACGCCCCGACGACTACAAACAAAAATTGGCGCAGGCCTACCGAGGCGAAATTGCGCCCTTAACCAATCATATCCTTACCGTCGTCGGTCAGCCGCCTATCGCGCCCACGCACCTTAGGCTTCCGGCTCCGATGTTCGACGATGATCTCGAAACAGAAATCGTGAAACACCGGGAGGAGATTCTTGCCCGCCAGCAAGGCCAGGGCCCGCGACTTAAGTAAGCAGCCGAAAGCGTGGAAGCCGCATACCAGTTTACCTGCGACGCGCATAACAAGAAGGTACTTTTCTATGCAAAAAATTACCGAAGAAGACTTGCCTGATATGCAATAAGATGTTATCCTTCAGAAACTTAGGAAAGGAGATGGCGGATGTCGATCCCTTGTCGAAGGATCAGTTCCCCAGGTAGCCGCCGCTGTCCCTAGCGGCGGAATGCAACGGAGTTGCCATCGACAAGTACATTCCCAAGTACAACTTGGGAACGAGGGAGGCAGGCAGAACTGATCCTTCGACAAGCTCAGGATGACGAATGATGAATAGATTAATGAAAAGCAAGCGCACCCACAAAACCGAAGAACCCAGCCTGGGCCTTGAGGTCGAGACGCCCGGCGCATCTGCGCAAAATCCGGTCTCGGTCACGGATTTGACTTCGACCATTCGCTCTCTGCTGGAGAAAGGCATTGGTGAAGTTTGGGTCTCCGGGGAGATTTCCAACTTTCGCGCGCCCGGCTCCGGCCATCTTTATTTTACGCTGAAGGATGCGACGGCCACGTTGGCGGCGGTGATGTTCCAGCGCGAGGCGCGGCGTATTGGTTTTGCGCTGGCGGACGGACAAGCGGTGCTGGCCCGTGGCACGATCACGGTCTACGAAGCACGGGGGCAATATCAGATTCAAGTCGCCGAAGTTCGCCCGCGCGGTCAGGGTAGTCTTCAACAGCGCTTCGAGGAATTGAAACGGAAGCTCCAGGCGGAAAATCTTTTCGACCTTGATCGAAAACGTGAATTGCCCGTTTTTCCGGAAGTCATCGGCGTGGTCACTTCGCTTCAGGGCGCGGTACTTCAAGACATGCTGCAAATTCTGCAACGGCGAGCGCCGGGTATTCGTATCCGTGTTCGCGGCGTGCGCGTGCAGGGAATCGGCGCGGCACAGGAAATCGCAGAGGCCATCGGCGCTTTCAGCACGGAGAAGAATGTCGATCTCGTCGTGGTCGCTCGCGGCGGCGGCAGTCTTGAGGATTTGTGGGCGTTCAACGAAGAAGTCGTCGCCCGGGCGCTGGCAGTTTGCAGCGTGCCGACGATTTCCGCCGTGGGCCACGAGACCGATTTCACCATCTCCGATTTCGTCGCCGATCTACGCGCGCCCACTCCCAGCGCCGCCGCAGAATTGCTCACGCGCGATTGGTCGGAGTGGCGCGAAGAAATCGGCCAGCTCCGCGTCCGGCTCGACCGCACCACGCGCCAAGTCCTCTCCGATCATCGCAAAAACCTGACGCGGCTTGCCTCCAGCTATGCCTTGCGCGAGCCGCGCCGTGTCGTCCGGCAATGGGCGCAGCGCCTGGACGATCTCCGCGAAGAACTTCACGTTGCCGCTCAGCAATCGATTCAGTCTCATGAACAAACGCTCCGTCATCTCCAGACGCGACTGGCCGCCCATCATCCCGCTCGCGAACTCGAACGTCGACGCGGACATCTCACCCATCTTGCCGCCCGGCTTCGCGCCCTTGGACCTCAGGCCACGCTTGATCGCGGCTATGCGCTTGTGCTTGATCCGCAGGGCCTTCCCCTTTCACGCGCCGACAAAACACTGGAAGGCCAGCCGGTGCGGATCGTCCTCAGCAAAGGCATGGTCGCCGCCAATCTCACCGAGGCACATCCCGAGACAACGTTGATCGATGCTCTCTCGCAGCAGTCAGGCGAAAAGCCGCCTCCGAAAAAGGTTAAATCCAAGCGCAAATCGACAACCTAGCATTTGCCGCCAAACATGCTATGGTGAGGCTGTGAAGGGTACTTATATCCTGTGGACGTGCGCTCTGCTGCTGGCATTTTCCATCGGCGGCACATCCGCCCAAATCGCCCCGGAATTACGCGAACCGGGCGTCCTTTATTTTGAGGGAAATCTCCCCGATAAAATCACCGGCACGCTGCAAAGCTCCGCTACAGTCTACCTTCATCGCGATTTCCAGACCGCCCTTGCGGCTCTTTATAACGGACAAAATATCGAGATCGTCGGGATGAGTCGCGAGGGGTATCTGATCAAAACGAATTACCGGAACAACACGCTCTTCGGCTGGATTCGTCCCGCCGACCTGCCGCCGGGAATCGATCCCGCCTTGTTCGCCGCCGCTCAAAAGAATCAGGTCCGCCGCGATGCCGTGGCCGTCGCCATTGCCAATAAAAACGTGATCCAGGGGATGACCCCTGATGAAGTGAAGCAGTCGGTTGGTCGCCCGGATCAAACCTCCTCGCATACGGACGCCAACGGCTCGGTGCTGAGTTGGAGTTACACGACGTATCGCGAAGACCCCCAATACAGTTACGCGCTCAATGCGTATGGCCAGCCCTACCTCCAAACTTACTACGTGAAGGTCCCGATCGGGCAACTGAACGTCGATTTTTCCAACGGCTTTGTCGTCGCTGTGTCGGAGCGCAAGACTAATCCGAACGGTCCGGGCATCGTTACGGATTAGTCGAAGCCGCCGCCGTGAGGCGGTAGTGCCCAAACCACACTCTTACGAGCGCGGCTACCTTGAAGTTTCTCACGGGCACTAGCCGCGCCCGGAATCTTCTGCTAGCGTGGCCGTTCCTGTGAGCACAAATACACCTATTCTTCGCGTGGGCTTGGCCGGTCTCGGCACAGTCGGATCTGCCGTTTGGAAACGCCTGACATCGCAAAAAGATTTGCTTCAGCAGCGGACCGGAACGGAAATTCGCGTGGATCAGGTTGCGGTACGGAATCCGAAGCGGGCGAAGGAAATCGGTGTACCGGAAAATCTTACCACGGCGGATTGGCGCACGCTGGTGGCCAACCCGGACCTCGAGGTCGTCGTGGAGTTGATCGGCGGTACGACGGACGCTTTTGAGTTGATCAAGACCTCTTTGCAAAACGGTAAGCATGTCATTACCGCCAACAAGGCGCTCCTGGCCGAGCATGGCGCGGAGCTTTTTGCCACGGCGCTTAAGAATCAGCGCCATCTTCTCTTTGAGGCTAGCGTGGCGGGCGGCATCCCAATCATCCGCGCGCTGCGTGAGGGGCTGGTGGCCAATCGGATTCTTTCGATTCACGGCATCATCAACGGCACCTGTAATTATATCCTGACCCGGATGAACGAAGCGGGACTGGAATTCAAGGACGCGCTTGCCGAGGCCAAGGAAAAAGGTTACGCCGAAGCTGATGACAGCCTTGATGTGGATGGCCACGATACGGCTCACAAGGCGGCGGTGCTGGCGGCGCTCGCCTACGGATTTTGGGTGCCGCAGGGCGAACTCTACACGGAAGGCCTGCGGGCGGTGGAGAAGCAGGATATCGTTTATGCGCGGAAGCTTGGGTATGGTTTGAAGTTGCTTGCGATCATCAAGACGGATAGCGATGGTGCCGTTGAGGTGCGCGTGCATCCGACGCTGATTCCGCAGTCTAATGTGCTGGCCTCGGTTAGCGGAGTTTTCAATGCGGTGCTGGTGCGCGGTGATGTCGTTGGCGATACGCTCTATTACGGACGTGGCGCGGGTGGCGATCCGACGGCCAGCGCGGTTGTGAGCGATCTCGCGCAAATCGCGGCGCATTTTCCGCAAGAACAAAAGGCACGCAACGTGGGTCATGAGGCGCTGCATTCCCGGCTCAAGACGATGGACGAGATCGTTTCGCGCTACTATCTGCGCCTGCTCGTAGTGGATCGTCCCGGAGTGTTGGCCGATGTGGCGCGGGTGCTGGCCTCGCGACAGATTGGCATTTCCTCGGTGATTCAACCGGAAGCGCATGCGGGGGAAACCACGCCGCTTATTTTGATGCTGCATGATGCGCCGGAATCGCAACTCAAGGCTGCCATCAGCGAGATCTCCACCATCGGTGCAGTCAAGGCGCCTCCTGTGCATTTGCGGGTGGAAGATTTTGAGTAGGTTGAGCATATCACCCCGAAAATGCGAAAACGATTTCACAGGCAAAGAATATGAAGCTTGGGCCTCCTAGTAATTGGCCTAGGTGGCGAAGCTGTCTTTGGTGGATAGTAATGGCCATATTAGTCATGTGGGGGATATCAGGCATCTGGTTGGGCGCGTATTGCATTCTTCACCGCTGATGCAAAAGGCAGGCCGAACTGATCCTTCGACAGGCTCAGGATGACTAATGCTAAATGTGAGACTTTCACAGAGGTCTCAGGCTGATCCCTCGACAAGCTCGCGATGACCAGCTAGCTTGAGAGCCAATCTTTTTTCCCATGATGCATCACCAAACCCTTTCTGCCTGGCCGGGCGTGCTGGAGTTCTATCGCCCGTACATGACGTGGTTGCCGGAAGGCGCTTCCATCGTGACGCTTCAGGAGGGAAATACTCCGCTTATTCCCGCGCCGCGTCTGGCGGAATTAGCAGGTGGCGGCTTCGAGCTCTTTTTGAAGTATGAGGGGGTCAATCCCACCGCGTCCTTCAAGGACCGGGGCATGACCGCGGCGATGACTCAGGCGGTGATTCGAAAAGCGAAGCTCGTCATTTGCGCCAGCACGGGGAATACCTCGGCTTCGGCGGCGGCTTATGCGGGTCGCGCGGGACTGCGCTGCGTGGTGCTTTTGCCGCACGGCAAAATCGCGCTCGGCAAGCTGGCCCAGGCCCGGATGTATGGCGCGGAAATCATCGCCCTGCGCGGCAACTTCGACGACGCGCTCCGGCTGGTGCGCGAACTCGGCGCCCGGCCCGATGTGGAAGTGGTCAATTCGATTAACCCCGTTCGCATCGAAGGACAAAAATCCGCCGCCTTTGAAATCTGCGATGTGCTGGGCCGCGCGCCCGATTTCCACTTTTTGCCGGTGGGCAACGCGGGCAACATCACGGCTTACTGGAAAGGCTTCAACGAATATCATAAGCATGGACGCATCTCGATCCTGCCCAAGATGTGCGGATTCCAAGCCGCCGGTTCAGCACCGATCGTCACAGGCAAGCCTGTCACCGATCCGCAGACGGTTGCAACCGCGATTCGCATCGGCAATCCCGCCAGTTGGCAGGGAGCCAGTGCGGCAGTGGCGGAGTCCGGTGGCGTGATCGAAAGCGTCACCGATGCGGAAATTCTTGCCGCCTACGCCCAAACGGCTCGGCTGGAGGGACTTTTTGCGGAACCGGCCAGCACGGCACCGGTCGCCGGCCTCCTCCGGATGGGACGACAGGGGCTGATCCCCAAAGGCAGTGTAGTCACCCTGACTCTAACCGGCCACGGCCTCAAGGATCCCGATACCGCCATGGACCAAAACAAGATCGATGCCGTCGTCGTGGAGCCCCATCTGGACGCGGTAATGGAAAGTCTGGCTTTTTCTTAAACCTGTCCCTTATAAAGTAATCAGTAGTCAGTGGCATATTGAATGCTAATTCTCATAGGCTTATGGATTCCAACCCGGTCGCGATTGCCATCCGCGAAGTCCTGACGGCCATTCGCCAGCGCAAACGCGTCGAGGAAATCCTCGAGATGGTCCTGAGTTATTGCTCGGACCTGGCCAGCGCTGTTCATGGCTCCATCGTCACGGTTGATCACAATTCCCAGAAATTGATCATCACCTCCGTGCGAGGGGAAGACTGGACGCTGGAAAAACAGATGTGCCAGCTCGCGCTGGGAGAGGGCCTGACCGGCCACGTCGCGTTGATCGGCAAGCCTTATCTCTGCACGGACACACGGATCGATCCCAATTACTTTCCGCTTTTTCCGAATGTGCTTTGCGAATTGATCGTCCCGATCATCGTTGAGGAAAAGGTCTGGGGCTTGATCAATATCGATGGATTGGAGGCCCACGCTTTCGATGAAAATACACTTAACACGATTGCCCTGCTGGCTGAATTGGCCTCTTTCGCCATCAAGCTGCGACTCGACCTGACCGAGCAGGAACGCCTGCAGCGGCACTTAATCCAGTCGGAAAAACTCGCGTCGCTGGGCGAAACCATCGCCGGCATTGCCCACGAAATAAATAACCCGTTGACCTCCATCCTGACCAACGCACAATTGCTCGCACTGCGTCGGGGCGGCCCGGCGGATGAAGCTTCGATCAACGCCATTGTCCTGGAAGCCAAGCGGACGGCCGACCTGGTCAAAAATCTCCTCGCGTTCAGCCGCAAGGAATCCAAGAAGCGGGAGGTGATGGGCATCAACGAATTGATCAAGCAGGCCGTGAACTTGAAGCGTTATCAGCTTCGCGTGAACAATATTCAGTTGATCGCCGAACCGTGCGAGGTCTCCTTTCCAGTCCTGGTCACCGCCCAGCAAATGCAACAGGTGCTCCTCAATTTGTTGAACAACGCCGAGCAGGCAATCGCGAAAAACGAGCGCCCAGGCGTTATCCGCATCGAGTGTGGACGGCGAGGCGACAACATCTTTATCACCACGACGGACAATGGCACCGGGATTCCCGCCCATATCCTGCCCTTCATTTTCGATCCTTTCTTCACCACGAAGAGTCTGGGCGAAGGCACCGGCCTGGGTCTTTCCATCGCCCATACCTTGATCGAAAATCACGGCGGAACCATCTCAGCCAAAAGCGAACCGGGCCATACCGTCTTTACCATCGAGCTGCCCATGGCGCGCAGCCCGAAGATTTCCCACACCAACAAAGAAAGCCAGCCGCTGCCCAATCCGAGGCTGGCCAAGGCGAGACGCATGGGCCGCATCTTGGTCGTGGATGATGAAACCTCGATTGCCGATGCCATCTGCGAATTTCTTGATCTACAGAACATCACCACCGACAAGGCCAATGACGGCAAGGAAGCACTTGAGCTTCTGGGCAAAACCCGGTACGACGCGGTCATCAGTGATATTCGGATGCCGGGAATCGACGGGCCGCAACTCTACGAAAAAGCCGTGGCGGTCGATCCCTATTACCGCACCCGCTTTCTCTTTATGAGCGGCGATTTGGTGCGCGATACCACCCAGAGTTTTGTTTCCTCGCTGAACTGCCCGTGCCTGGCCAAGCCTTTCGCCCTGCAGGTTCTTTACCAGCATCTGGCACCGCACTTGGAACATCTTTCCAATCCTGCGGCGAACAAGCCCCCCCCTACTGCCTTACAAGGCGTAGGGGATGTCAAAAATCCTTGAGCAACTGCTTTCTCAAAGCGGTCCGTCATCTTGAGCTTGTCGCACACACGTGTGGCAAGATCAGTTCTATAGCCCGAGAAAAGGCAGCCCGAACTGATCCTTCGACAAGCTCAGGATGACTAATGATTTTTGTGGGGGTTGGTTGGTTCGCTGCGCTCGAGAGGGTCTAGTTGTCTGATGGCTGACGGGTACAACTGAGAAAGACATCCGCCGCTAGGGACAGCGGCGGCTACCACGGAGGAAAAGGCACCGCCGCCGAGCCTGCGGCGGCTACCTCAGAAACCCGATCAGGTTTCTGAGGATCTCCGCAGGATACTATTTGTCCGCTGGAGGGCTCGCCTGCACGACTTTCGAGCCGGAATCACGAAGCAACTTGGTGTAGTCGGACATGATGTTGACGGCTTCGTCCAACTGCGGATCGTCCTTGGGATCCTTGGTAGGATCAGCTGCATCGGGATCAGCCGGTTCGGCATCATCGGACAAATCAACCTTGGGCTTTTTTTCCACGGGTGGAGCTGCGGGCTGGTTTTGATCCACCATGTCGAGCGTCAGATCGAGCACCTTGTCCCGGGTTCCCTGTCGGGCCAACATGTCCTTTTTACGCTCGGCCTTGAGCGTCTTCTGATCGTCCTGCTCCTTGATTCGAACCGCCTCGTTCAAAGAGACGGATTTATCATCCACCTGTTTCTTGTCGTAGGCGATGTCCTGCCGGAGATACCCGAAATCAGGCGATGCGGCCACGCGGGCAGCCGAGTTCGCGCGCAAATCAGGCAGGTATGGTTCCGTAAGGCCCATGTGCGTGTAGGTAGCCGGCGGGACCGTGTCCCAAGGGAGATAGTAGGGCAGCGAGGTCTCTCCAAGTGTGCTTTCAAACGCATCAAGCAGGGAGGGCAGGATGATGTCCGGCACCACGCCCTTTTGCTGGGTTGAGCCACCCGCGATGCGATAGAACTTTTTGTTGGTCATCTTGAGACTGCCCGCGCCGGGATCGCTCGGGAAGCCGATGGGCATCCATTGCTCAAGCGGATAGAGCTGCTGAACGGTTCCTTTTCCGTGAGTGCTCTGATCGCCGACGACGACGGCGCGTCCGTAATCCTGCAGAGCCGCCGCGACAATTTCCGTGGCCGAGGCGCTCATCTTGTTGACCATGACCATGAGAGGTCCGCTATAGATGGGCTTGGATTCTTCAGGATCGAGCTGCTCGACGGTGGCATCCGAACTGCGGATCTGAACGATCGGCCCGGGTTTGACGAAAAGCCCGGTAAGGTCAGCCGCCTGGACAAGCAGGCCACCGCCGTTACCGCGTAGATCGAGAATGATGCCATCAACCTGTTCTTTTTTCAGCCGCTCGACGAGCTTGCCTACATCGACTGCAGTCTTTTCGTAGAAATCATGCAGATCGATGATGCCGAGTTTTTCCGTGCCGCCATCGGGTAGCTTGTGCTCAATGATATGGGCCTTGGCCAAGCTGTCCTTGATGCTGACTTCATCGCGCTTGAGGTCGTATATTTTGTGCACGGAACCTTCCGCCGCACCTGCCGGGGCCACTACCAGGCGCACCATGCTGCCCTTGTGTCCGCGGATCATTTCCACGACATGATTCAGGTTCATGTCCACCGCATCGACCGGCTCGGCCGTTCCCTGTCCGACCGCAATGATTCGATCACCGGGTTGAAGCCGCTTGTCGAGATCCGCCGGGCCACCGGGGATGACTTCCTCGATCGTGGCATAGCCATCATCGGAGCGGAGGACGGCCCCGATGCCGGTCACCGAGTGGTCCAGGGCCAGGATGTTGAAATTCTGAGCATCAACGGGTTCAAAGTAGGAGGAGTGAGGATCGTAGGCCTCGGTCAAGGCGTTGAGATAAGTCTCGAGCACATCCATGTCCTCTTTCTCCGTACCCTCGCGTAGAAGGGCGTCGTACCGCTTGGAGAGACGCTTGATGGTCGCATCCGTCGATTTCTTTTCGAGGCGTCCGTTGAGGAGGTCGTACTTGACCTGGCCGCGCCAGATTTCCTGCGAAGCGGCGGCGTCCGTAATCCAAGGCGATTTGTGGTCGCGCGTGGTGTACATCTCGTCCTTGGTGAAGTCGTATTTTTCGTGCACGAGCTTCTCCGCCAGCTTCACGTTTTCGTCCAGGCGCTGCATGTAACGGTTATAAATTTCAAAGGCCGGCCCGATGAGGGCTTCCTCGCTGTTGCCGTGGAGATAATCGCCGAGATTGTTGCCGTACTTGGCGGTGAATTCGTCCACGTCGCTTTGCAGGAAGAAGAGATGGAAGACGTCGAGCGAATCGAGATAATTCTTCAACCAGCGCTGGGACATTTCCGGTGTGATCGGTACCTGCAGATAGTGGCGCTGTTCCAGCAAGGTGCCCACGACGCGCGCGATATCGGCGTCGCGTTCCGCGTTGTAGACGATCGGCTTGACCTTGGGAAGGACGATGGGAGCGTCCGGCTTGTCGGCGGTTTTGTCGGGAACCTTGGCCGCATTTTTGTCTTTGGCCGGGCCGGGCGTTTCGGTCGGGCCACCGGTGGCAGGCAGTGGCGTGGCGGGAGGTGTCGCGGATGGCGCAGTAGCGTCGGGCGGCGCAGCCGGCGTATCTTGCCCGACAAGAGCGAACGGCAATGTGAGGAACAGGGCCGTCACAAGAAAGGCAAGACGGCTGTGGAATAACTTCGATCGGGATACCATAATTTTAGAGCTGGCTTAGGCCTCCGAGATACGACCGGAGCGGTTCAGGGATGACGACATGGCCATCCGCCTGTTGATATGTTTCCAGCAAAGCGATAAAGAGTCGCGGCAACGCGGTGCCGGAACCGTTAAGAGTATGACAGAAGATATTTTTTCCTTCACTGTTCTTATAGCGTAGATTCATCCGGCGCGCTTGGAAATCCTCGAAGTTGCTGCAGGAGGAAACTTCCAGCCAGGCACCCACGCCCGGAGCCCAGACCTCAATATCATAGCACTTCGCGGCCCCAAAGCCAATGTCGCCGGTACAAAGGGAGACGACTCGGTAATGGAGGCCGAGGTCCTTGAGCACTCGCTCGGCGTGGCCGACGAGGACTTCCAGCGTGGCGTACGATTCTTCCGGAGTGACAATGTGAACGAGCTCCACCTTGTCAAATTGATGGACGCGGGTGATACCGCGGGTGTCCTTGCCTGCACTGCCGGCTTCGCGACGGAAGCAGGGAGTATAGGCAGCGTATTGAATGGGCAAACGATCAGCGGCGAGAATTTCCTCGCGATGGAGGTTGGTCACCGGGACTTCGGCGGTGGGAATAAGATAAAGCGGCGGTTCTTCTTCCACGCGGTACATATCCTCCGCAAATTTGGCCAAGGATGTCGTTCCCTGAATGGTTTCGCCACGGACCAAGAGAGGCGGAGATACTTCGGTATAGCCGTGTTGGGTTGTATGGAGATCAAGCAGGTAATTAATCAGTGCACGCTCAAGACGCGCGCCCTGCCCCTTGAATACAATAAAGCCGCTGCCCGAAATCTTGGTGGCTGCCTCGAGATCGAGCAGGCCGAGCTGCGTTCCGATTTCCCAATGCGGCTTGGGCTTGAAAGTAAATTCCACCGGTTTACCGATGACACGCTCGATACGATTGTCCTCCGCGCTTTTGCCGACGGGAACCGAGTCGTGATTGATGTTGGGGATGCGGAGAAGAAGGTCGCTCTGCTCGGCCTCGATCTTGGTCAGTTCCTGGTCGAGCTTGGCGATTTGTTCACCCACGGCCTTCATCTTCGCGGAAACTTCCGCGATATCGCCGCCCTTGGCCTTGACCGCGCCGATCTCTTTGCTGGCACGATTGCGTTCGCTCTTGAGCGCTTCGCTTTCCTGCAAATGTTTGCGGCGTTGCTCGTCCAGAACGAGAACTTGGGCAATCAATTTTTCATCGCCGGTATTTCGGCGGGCGAGGCGTTCCCGATAAAAATCAGGGTTTTCGCGAATCTTGCGTACATCGAGCATAGGTGAGAAGCATGAATATCCCGTTAAGACCCCCTTTGCGCAAGCCTTTGAATACCAAGTAACAAAGTTTTAATGGCCGGGTAAGTTCCGGGCAAGCCGTCACCGGACATTCGGCCTACGAGAAATTCCGTTAATTCCATCAAATCAGCGACGGTCATAGACCGTCGCTGCATTAAAAGGATTAAGAAACTTCTTCCGGCTTGGGGACGGGTTTGCGTTTGCGGCGGAGGCGGAAGACGTTGTTCCAGGTCTTTTTCAGGGCGTTGGCGGGCGTGAGGTAGCGCTGGCGGAGGGCGGGGCCTTTGCGGATGGCATTGAGTACGCCCACAAGGGAAAACTCGTCCGCTTCGAGGATGCTGTAGGCGGTGCCGAGGGCGGCGCTGTCGTGGGCATCACTGGAGGCGGTCATCGGGAGGCCGCGCGCTTGGGCATAGTTGAAGGCGTGTTTGTTGTAGCGCTTGAGCGTGGTGGCCGCGTTGAAGACCTCAATGGCATCGATATTAAGAGTCTCGAGGACCGGCTCACGGATGCCGGCGCGAAAGAAATCGTAGGGATGCGGCGGGATGGCCAAGCCACCCGCCTTGTGAATAAGCTCCACGGCTTCGATGGCGGGGATGCCTTTGAGATCAGGCAGAGTAATCCCCAGCGCGAGGAGATGGCCTTCGGCGGTGGTGATTTCTTGCCCGGGAATGATGAGCAAGCCATCGACCGGCAACCCCTCCTTGTTCATGAAACCGTGCTGCATGAAGTAATCGACGCAGGCGCAGGTGTTGTGATCGGTGATGGCGAAACCGTGAAGCCCCCGGGCGCGGGCCTCGGCGACAAGGGCTTCCGGCTCAGCCACGCCATCGGCGGAGAAGCGGGAGTGGCTGTGAAGATCGATGGAAAGTTGCATGTCGTTAATTCGGACGCCACCAAGGGCCCTACCCTACTTTAGGAGATAGAGCGCCGAGAGCAAGCGTTCGAGAAGCCGATACTGAAATGTTACACCGTAAATTTCACTTTACTGTCTCGTAAATAACTCCTGCTTTTTGAGAGACTTTTTTCCGCGAAAGTGATCGGCCTGCTCTGGGAATCGGACGATACGCTCACCTATTATGTCGATGGCGTCGAACTCATGAAGGGGACTTACAAGTCGGCAAGGACGCCCCTTACGCGCACATCCTCTGCAATCTCGCCGTCGGCCACGGAGGGAAGGCAACCGAACTGATCCTTCGACAAACTCAGGATGACTAATGAGATTTTTGGAATTTAATGAGGATCTTCTGCCCGAAGACTGAATTGTCGCCCGACTGTTGGCTCGAAGAGAAGGCATCGCCGCCGAGCTCTGCGGCGGCTACCTCAGAGCCTTACACCGCGTTCGCCAAGCGCTCGGCCAAACGCGCTGGCAAACCGGCATTCATGATCTTGGCCTGCGCTTTGGCGAGATCATAGGGCAGACGTCGTAACTCGATGGTATTCGCGCCGGAATCGAAGATGACATAGGCCGAGCGCCAGTCGCCATCGCGGGGCTGGCCCACGCTGCCGACATTGACGAAATATTTCTTCTCCGGCTGGATATCGATCTTCTTGTAGAAGAACTCGTGCACCTTGGTGTCCCGGATAAAAACGTGGGGAACGTGGGTGTGACCGAAGAAACAGATGTTGGTCTTCTGGTATTGGAAGCTGCTTTCCGCCTCCAAGCAGGAGAAGACGTAACCCCAGCGGTTCGGCTGATCCAGAGTGGAATGAACAACGGTAAAAGAATTGACAGGGCGTTGCAGCGGCAGGGCGCGAAGAAATTCCCGCTGTTCCTTGGTCAACTGGGAACGCGTGTAGCGAATGGCCGAAAGCGCCATGTCGTTGAAGTGCTCGACCTCTCGTCCTTCGGATGCTTCCTCATCGTGGTTGCCTTTGACGATGGGACAACCCAGCGCGCGCACGATTTCGAGGCACTCCCGGGGGTTGGCGTTATAGCCAACAATGTCACCGATGCAGACCGTGTGGGTGACGGCCTGAGCTTGCATGTCCTCGAGCACAGCTTCTAGTGCTTCAAGGTTACTGTGGACGTCTCCAAAAATGCCAAATCTCATTGCGAATAGCCCGACGACACGCGTCGGATGGTCTAACCTAAGGACGGTATCCTAATTGGGAAAGACTCTTTTTTCTTTTGGCACCGAAAGTTTTTGTTCCAGGCGACGGATATTTGATTCGATCTTCTCTTTCCAGTGCTCCTTCATCTCCCGTTGCGCGGGGGTAAGCTTCTCCCATAACGCCCTCCACGCCTCGTAAGCCCCTTGGTCGTCACCCGCGAGACCGTACATGATCGCGGGGAAGCGCTCGAGGTAAACCGGGGCGTTCGGGAGTTCGCTGGCCCGTTGATAATAGTAGGCGGCGTTCTTGTAATCTTTCAGCCGTTGTTGGTAAAGCAACCCCGTATCGGACCAAAGCCTCCAGTATTCAGGGTTGTTCTCAATGCCCCGTTTATAGACATCGAGCCCTTTATCGATCCAAAAGCGGGCGGCCTTGAGACGACGCAGCTCGTTGGGCTGGGTCACGTCCCTCTCAGCACCGACCGAGGCGTTCCAGGCAAGTTGCCAACCTCCCATGTCCCAAAAAACAGGGGCCCTCGGTTGGAGAGAGGTGCACAGATTGACGAGCCCCCCCATCCGGAACCACTCCTGATTTTCCCACGCGGTGGTGACTTCGAGCCAGATGAAATCGGCCACCACGCTGCGCATGCCGCTTAAAATGCCGATGGTAAGTCCCTGCCCGAGTTCATCACGCATCTGCCGGTTCATGACAAGGCCATGATACCGGAGGTTGTCCTGCTCCCGGGCGATCTGCTGTTCCCAGACAATCTTGACCGGCGCCCATAGCCCCAACAGGAGGGCGATCAGCATGGCGCGGCGAAGCCGCAGATTCAACGGAAGACCGTTCATATCTCGCGATAATCAAAAATGACGACACTTACCGCCAGCAACACGATGACGTAGACGTTCGCATAACAGAGGAGATTGAGCACATCGTGCCACGGGACCCGGTTGCCCGCCAAAATCTCATCCACAATGGTGAAGGAATTCATGTCCGGAATCAGGAGGGCAATCAGACCAATGAGACCGCTTTGCCAAATGGTCGTCTCGGCCCCATGCGACAGCCAAAATGTGCGGGCCAGACTTTCCCCGTGTCCGATGAGATAGATCATGAAAGTGGTGATGATCGTGAAAATCCAAGAGGTGGCAAAAGTGGAGATCAGAAGGCCGATGGCCGCCGTCATGACGATCTTCGCAAAAATCAGGAGCACCGCCTCGACGAGTTGGGGATCACGCACCTGTTTGATAATTTGCGCCGCGTCGTGGTCGTGCATGCTTTGGGCGGTCGGGGTATGCTTCAAGTCCATTTGCGCGTAGTTCGCTTCAACCGCGGCAAGGCCGACGCTCTCCTGCCAGTAAAGGGTTGCGGCAAAAGCCAATGACATCAGCGCCACCGAAAGAGCAAGGAGAAGCACCACGCCGACGAATTTCCCGAGCAAAAACTCCGCGCGCCGGACCGGCTTGGCCAGGATCGTGTAGATGGTGCGCTTATCCAGTTCCTGGGGAATCAGGAGCGCCGTGGAAAGCAATGCGATAAAAAAGCCGAACAAGCCGATCGCACCACAGCCGAAATCTTTCACGAACTTGATTTGTTCCGAGAATAATCCGGCGGCGTCGATGTCCGGCGTCGCCAATTGGGAAACGGTCACAGAACTGCAGATGAGGACCAGGCCGAAGATCAGCAGCACGTTCAGCACCTTCTGCCTCACTGCTTCCGTGAGGGTATTGCGGGCAATAATGAGAATGCGGTGGAGAGAGGAGATCATGGGCGGGGGGAATCCTTGGATACGAAATCGGGTTGCGCCTGGACCGTGCGCAAATAGAGCTGCTCCAACGAAAGATGGGGACGCGTGAAGCGGATTTCACTTTCATTGACGCCGGTCTGGCCGATGAACTTGCGGAGTCGTTCCTGCTGTTCGGGGTTCATCTCGGCGGGAATGAGTACCTGCGTGCTTTGGTTCTCGGTCAAAAGCGATTCGAGCGAGCCTTCGAGCACCTTTTTGCCCAAGGAGAAAATGGCCACGCGATCGGCCACTTCCTGCACCTGCTCGAGCAGATGGGAGGAAAAGACAACGGTCTTACCCATCTTTTTTAACTTCAAGATGAGATCACGAATTTGGGCCGAGCCCAGCGGATCGACTCCGGCTGTAGGTTCGTCGAGGAAAAGGAGATCGGGATCGTGGATCAGCGCCTGCGCCAGCCCGATGCGCTGGAGCATTCCCTTCGAGTAGGAGCGCAAAGGACGCTCCCGCCCGTTTTGCAGGCCGACGAGATCGATGAGTTCCTCTATCCGCTTATCCAACTTGTCACCGGTCACTCCGCAAAGCTTGCCGTAGAAGCGCAAGGTCTCGTCACCATTGAGAAAGGCATAAAAATAAGGATTCTCCGGAAGAAAACCGACCCGGCGGCGCGCCTCAAGGCTTTCGGGAGGAAGCCCAAAGACCCGCGCTTCGCCCTCGGTGGCGACAATCAATCCGAGCAAAAGCTTCAGCGTTGTGCTCTTGCCCGAGCCGTTGGGACCGAGTAGTCCGAAAACTTCGCCCTGCTTGACTTGCAAATTGAGGCCGTCCAGGGCGACCAGTACCTTGCGCTTCCACGTGAGCGGATAGCGCTTGGTCAGACCAATTGTCTCGACGGCTAAAGGTGGAGCCGCAACGGTAGAAGTTTCCATCACTCTAATTTTAGTGATGCCACCTTACTTGCCAATGGCAAAGTGGTGACAGACACGTAATCTGTCGGCCCTCAAGAGACCCCTGCGAAAGTCGTCCTCCAAACAATCTGTCATCCTTGCGAAGGCGAGCCTCTCGCAGGTTCGATGAGGGAGGATTTTCCTTTGGAATAGAAATCAGTTCGCCAACGGTCAAATATCTTCCCGGAGCGAGAGCAGGTCCTTCGACTGCGGCTCGAGGAAGTCTTGTGATTATAGGAAATCCATGGCTCGCCTTCGCTCAGGATGACGGCCTTTTTAAAATCGTGAGTTTTGCAGAGGGTCTCCTCAAGAATGCCCCCTGAGACCCTAGGTCCGGGCCGGTTCGTCTTCGCTGATGCGATAACCGACGCCGCGAACCGTTTCGATATAGTTGGCCAGCGGTCCGAGTTTCTCGCGCAGACGACGCACGTGAGTATCGACGGTGCGAGTGTCGATCGCGCTTTCGTAACCCCAGACATCGTTGAGCAGGCGGTCGCGACCATGCACGCGGCCCCGGCGTTCCATGAGAAGGGCGAGAAGCCGGAATTCGGTCGCGGTGAGGTCAACGGTCTGGCCCTTGACCAGGACTTCATGCCGGGCGTGGTCGAGCACCAGTTCACCGACGATCAGTTTTTCGAGAGTGGGCGTCTTGTCCTTGCCCCGGCGCAGCGAGCGGTTGATACGCAGGATCAGTTCGCGAGGACTGAATGGCTTGGTGACGTAATCGTCCGCACCGAGTTCGAGGCCGACGACCTTGTCGACTTCCTCGCCCTTGGCCGTGAGCATGATGACCGGGATGTGGCGGGTCGCGGCGTCGCCCTTGAGTACCTTGCAAATCTCGAGGCCGGACATCCCCGGCAGCATGAGGTCGAGAATGATCAGCGAGGGCGAATCGTTCCGAGCCTTGGCGAGGGCGGCGGCTCCATCTTCGGCAGTCGAAACCTGAAAGCCCGCACCGCGCAGATTGACGACGAGCATATCGATGACGTCTGTTTCGTCATCCACCACCAAGATTTTGTGTTGCATAAAGTTGAATCCATCGCGCCAAACGGCACGCGGATGTCATGCAGATGTAGCCGATATGGAAGCCCTTGGACAAGCTCACGCTTCGTTACATTTCCGTGACGTAGCCATCCAAACTTACTCTTTCCCCTCGGAAAAGACCCCATCCTTAAGAGTGATTTTGAAGAGCCTGCTATCTAAAGGGCCGTAATTGATTTGAGCAGTTCCGTTTCGTTCGATCCAAAAGTAATTAAGATAGATGCGGTAGGATTTGCCCTCTTGAAAACTAAAGCCTTTGTTCTTCGCGTTGCGACGGCTCCAATCCGGAAGGTCAATGGACTCCTGATAAAGCTCTCCCGGCGCAAGAGTTTTGTACACGGGGCCGCATGCATCCCGCGAATCAACAAAACCAAAACGATGCACGACTTGGTCCTCGTCTATGGCCATAAGGATTAAATTATCGTACATCGGCACTTGAGCCGCCATCCGGACCATGTACTTCCACGACCGATTCGTAGAATTTTTTAAGGCGTAGACGAGCCGACCACTCTCGATCTTAGCGCCCAACGAAGCGCCATTGGGCTCGCCAAAATGAAAATCGTCCGCACGGACAACGAAAGAAAATAACCCAGCCAGGAGCAGAGCTATGAACAGGCTCCGCATTTTATCTCCCGCCTACTTATTCTTCACATTCATGGCCATGAGGAACTGAATGTTGTTCTCGGTCTTCTTGACCTTTTCGAGGAGGAGGTTCATGGCCTCGACGGGCGATTCTTCGGCGAGGACTTTGCGCAGGGCGTGGATGCGGGGCAACTCGTCGGGGTGATAGAGGAGCTCTTCCTTGCGGGTGCCGGAGCGGGCGATGTTGAAGGCGGGGTAGATGCGCTGATCGGACAGGTTGCGGTCGAGGTTGACCTCCATGTTGCCGGTGCCCTTGAATTCCTCGAAAATGACGTCGTCCATGCGACTGCCGGTCTCGATCAGCGCCGTGGCGATAATGGTCAGGCTGCCGCCTTCCTGGACGTTGCGGGCCGCGCCGAAAAAGCGTTTCGGTTTTGCGAGCGCATTGGCTTCGACGCCGCCGCTCATGATCTTACCGCTGCTCGGCTGCATGGTGTTGTAGGCACGGGCGAGGCGGGTGATGGAATCGAGAAGGATGACGACATCGACCTTGTTTTCGACCAGGCGCTTGGCGCGTTCGGTCACCATCTCGGCGACGGCGACGTGGCGCTCGCAGGTTTCGTCGAAAGTCGAAGCAATGATCTCGCCCTTGACCGTGCGCAGCATGTCGGTGACTTCCTCAGGCCGCTCGTCGATAAGCAGCATGATGAGATGCGCGTTCGGATTGTTCTCCATGACCGCGTTGGCGATCTTCTGGAGCAGGATGGTCTTGCCGGTGCGGGGCGGCGCTACGATGAGGCCGCGCTGACCGAAGCCGAGCGGACAGATGAGGTCCATGGCGCGCATGGAAACGTCGCCCTTCTTGCCTTCGAGGAAAATGCGGCGATTGGGGAACATCGGCGTGAGCAGATCGAAGTTGGCGCGAACTTCGCCTTCCTTGGCTTCCTTGCCCTCGATTTTATCGACGCGGGCGAGGGCGAAATAGCGCTCCTTTTCCCGGGGAGTGCGGACGGGACCGTAAATCGTGTCACCCTTGCGCAGACCGAAGCGGCGGATCTGGGACGGCGTGACGTAGACGTCTTCGGGACAGGTCAGGTAATTGAACCGCGGAGAGCGGAGAAAGCCGTAACCGTCGGGGGAAAGATCGAGGACGCCGCCGCTATTGGCCGTGCCGTTCTTGAGGGCGTTGCGCTTGAGGATTTCGCAAATGAGGTCGTGCTTCTTGAGGGTCGAGGCGTTCTCGATCTCGTATTCCTTCTTCGCAAAAATCTTGAGATCGCGGGTCGCCTTGGCTTGAAGTTGTTCGACTTCGAGATGAGGTCCGGGAGGAAGCGGCTCGGGGGGCGGTTCGGCGGGAGTTACCGGTGCTCCGGTGTCATCCAGGGCCAGTTCGCCAGATTGTGTTTTATCGCGGGGAAGAAGTGGGGCGCTTTTTTTAGCGGGAGGAGCGGCGGGAGCAGCCGTGGCTCCGATTGGCAAATCCGGTTCATCGGCGGGCAGGCCTTCCATCCGTCGAGGGCCATTTCCGCCTCCGCCTTTATGTGGGCCACGGCGAAAGGGACGATTATTTTGGGGACGACGTTGCCTCATGGGAAAACAATCTGATCAAGTTGACGGTGCAGGGCGGCGGGAGTCCCCTCGCCCCAAAAAGCGATCGAGGAGCGTGTCATCTTTTCGGCGACGGGCATCTGGCTGGCGAGACGCCGGGAAGCCTCCTCAGCGGAAAAGCCACGGGCCTTCAGCCGATCGATCTGGACGGCGCGGGAGGCGCCTACCGACCAAACGGCAGAGAACATCTGTTCGAGTTCGCACTCGAAGAGTAGCGGAATCATGACGGCCAAAGAATGTGTGGGATGGGTTCGAGCCCGCTCCTCGCGTTCACGTTGCCAGACGGATCGGATGGCGGGGTGGGTTATTTCGTTTAACTTTGCCCGCAGCAGCGGGTCGGCAAAAACGAGTCTACCCAAGACCTTTCGGTCAATCGACTTGTCCGGTTGTAGAATGGAAGTACCGAAAGCGTCAACCACATTTTTCCAGACCGCTTCTCCGGGCTTCATCAAATCATGCGCAATTTGGTCGGTATCGATGATGTGCCAGCCTCGTGCGCGGAGGCCTTCTGCGAGCGTCGATTTGCCGCAAGCGATGCCTCCTGTCAGTCCTATTTGGTGGTGCGCGGCCATCGTCAATGACTCGCTTGATCTTGAATGTCCGGACTGTTCACAACGATGTCGTCCGCCGTATTAAAGAGTCTATCGGGCCCTGCCGAAATAACCTGCACGCCGGTGGCCCCCTGGAAGTTTATCCGCAGCGGCGTTCCCCAGCGATCAACCATTTCATTGTCCGAATCCAATTGGTCTTTTGAGAGTGAAATAAAGGCAATATGACGCGAGTTATCGCCCAGCAAGGCGGCGGTGAGTTTTTGATTATCGTAGGAAGGAGGAAGCCGGTTGTACTCCGTGAGATAACTTAGGCAGGCGGTCTCGATCATCGACGCCATGGCCGAGTCGTGGTGGTGATTGGCCGTCGCATCAATCGAGTTCATGGCTTGGGTCACGAGATACATGAAAAATAAGAGGCCGAGAACCAGGAAAGCCAGGGCCAGCTTGATGATGGGTCTCATATCTTATACCGGTTCATCCACCGTCCGGAAGCGGCCTTAAAGCGTGGCTACGCGGACCGAAATAATACCAGAATCGGCCTCGATTTCCTTGATCGTCTCCGGTGTGGGCAGGCTGTCGAGATTGTAGACGCTGAGCGCGGATCCGCTCTCCTCGCCCCGGCTCAACGACATGCTCGCGATGTTGATCTTGTGCTTGGCGAGCAACGTACCGATCCAGCCGACCATGCCGGGACGGTCCTTGTTCACGACGATCATAAGGATTCCCTCGGGACTGGCTTCCAGGCTGTGACCATTGAGCCGCACGATGCGCGGATGCACGCCGTACAGAGTGGCGCCGACTTCAAATTTCTGGTCGCCCTTGGTCGCTTCCACCGTGAGAAGATCGGTGAATTCACCGCCCTCGACGCTTTTTGTCTCGAGCACTTTCAGGCCGAGGTTCTGCGCCGCACTGGCTGCATTGACTTCGTTAACCGCGACTTCCGAGACTTGGAAAAGGAGGCCTTTCAAAACGGTACGGGTGATGGGCACGGTTTCGTTTTCGCTTACCTTGCCAGCGTAGTTGATGGTGAGCGTCTCAAGGCCATGCGGCGCGATTTGGGCGAGCAGACGCCCAAGTTTTTCTCCGAGGCTGAGGTAGGGACGAATCAGCGCGAGAGTGCGCACATCGACATTCGGCACGTTGACGGCATTAGCGATGATTCCGTTGACCAGGTAGTCCGAAACGGCCTGCGCGATTTCGATCCCAACGCCTTCCTGCGCTTCAGATGTGGAAGCGCCAAGGTGCGGGGTCAGCACGACGTTCGGCAGTGGGCGGAAAGGCAGGTCATCCGCGGGCGGTTCTTTCTCGTAAACGTCGAGCGCGGCCCCGCCGACCTGGCCGCTTTTTAGGGCTTCCAGAAGCGCGGCTTCCTCGACCAATCCGCCGCGGGCGCAATTGACGATCCTTACGCCTTTTTTGCATTGGGCGAGGGTCTTGGCGTTGAGAATATTTTTTGTCTCCGGCGTCATCGGCATGTGGACGGTGATGAAATCGGCGCGCGTCAGGAGAAAGGGAAGATCGTCCGCGAGTTCCACTTGGAGGCTGCGGGCTCGGCTCTGCACGAGATAGGGATCATAGGCGATCACGTTCATGCCAAAGGCGATGGCCCGACGCGCGACCTCGCCGCCAATCCGGCCCATGCCGACGATGCCCAGCGTCTTGCCGCAAAGTTCCGTGCCTTCGAACGATTTGCGGTCCCACTTGCCCGCGACCATCGAGGCGTGGGCCTGCGGAATTTTCCGCGCCAATGAAAGCAAAAGAGAAAAAGTATGTTCCGCCGTTGAGATGGTGTTTCCACCGGGTGTGTTCATCACCACGATGCCACGCTTGGTGGCGGCTTCGACATCAACGTTGTCCACGCCTACTCCGGCGCGCCCGATGACTTTCAAGCGCGTGGCAACCGCGAGAGCCTTGGCGGTGACCTTGGTCGCGCTGCGCACGACCAGCGCGTCGAAATCAACGATTTTGGCGATCAATTCGTCCTCGGGAATCCCTTTCGCCGATCCAATTTCAACTTCGAATTGTTTGTTCTCCGCCAGAACAGCGATGCCTTTGGGTGAAACGCCGTCAGCGACCAGAATGCGATAAATTGTCACTCGCCGAGTCTCCCGAAACAGCCTCGAAATGTCAAACTTGAGCGGCACTAATCGCGTAAGCGACATAATTTCAAAATATCTGTAACCGTCCGACCGGCTACGGAATCATTCTCAGTAAGGGTGCAGTATCCGGCCCTGTTTATTCACCAAGACCCTTTATTTATGAGCGACACCCCTACCCCCACTCCTGCCTCCTCCACTGAAAAAACCGTTGTCGTCAACAGTGCCCAACTGTGTCGGCTGTGGACTTTCACCTATATCAGTATCGGGCTTAACGTGCTGATCCTGGCCCTTTTCCTAATCTGCGCGATCGTTCATCACCATGGTCATCACAAGAAGCATCATGGCCGGCATGGCGGATGGCAAGAGAGGGGTAACTTTGGGCGCGACGGCGGACAAGGCTTCCATCGCCACGGTGGATGGGGCGGGCAACAGGGTTGGGGCCAACGCGGCGGCTTTGGCGGCAATCGTCAGGGTGGCGGGGGCTTTCAGGGAGATCGTTTTGGTGGTGGACAAGATGACATGGATAGAGGTCGCGGACCGGGAATGGGCGGAAATCGCGGTCCCGGCATGATGCAGCGCGGTGGTTTTGGCATGGGTGGCATGAGGGATCGCGGCCAAAATGGCCCTCCCGATCCGGCCAAGATGACCGACATGATGCTCAATCGTCTCTCGACTCAGCTCACCCTGACCGACGATGAGAAGGCCAAGATCAAACCCATCATCCTGGAGCAAGCCACGCAAATGCAAAAGGACATGGAAGCCCAGCGCCTCGCGAGGCAGAAAGCGATGGAAGATACCAAGGCCAAAATCAAGGCGCTTCTTACCGCCGATCAACAGAAGCAACTGGATGCGATACCACTGCCCGGCGAAAAGCCACCGGGCGATGCGCCGCCTGCGCCTGCCCCGGCTAAATAAATTTCCCCTCGTTCCCAAACACGCACGCGTGAAGGAGTTTGGGAACGTGGGGAAAAGGCAACCCGAACTGATCCTTCGACAAGCTCAGGATGACTAATGATTTTGTGGGAGTCGGTGAGCTCGCTACGCTCGAGAAAGTAAAAGACTCCGCCTAATCCCTAATCCTTCTCCAAATCAGACATTGAAACCGTAGCGGGGCATGATGGGAAGATTTCCTACCTCGCCGTGGCAAAAGCGGATTCGAACAGGATGGCTTCGGCGGCGCGTTTGCTGGCGCCGGGTCCGCCCAAGGTGGTAACGATTTGCTCCACGCGCCGTTTCATCATCTCGCGCCGTTGCGGATGGTTGAGCAAGTCGAGGGCCTCTTGCGCCACCGCACTCGGATCGAGATTGTCCTGGATGAATTCCGGCACGATGGTCTCGTTGGCCATGACGTTGATGAGGCTCAGGTGCTTGACCTTTACTACCATGCGCCCGACGGCGAAAGTCAACGGATGGACGCGATAAACGACAATTTGCGGGATGCCAACCAGCGCACATTCGAGCGAGGCCGTCCCGGATGCGACCAGGGCCAACTCACAGCGCGAGAGATGGGAGATGGCGTAGCCGATGTTATACTCGAAAGCGAAGTTGGGAGCGGGAAAGCGGGCCAGCATGTCCAGGGCGTATTTCTGGATGGTCTCGTTAGGCGAAAGGAGGATGAATTTAAGTCCCGGTTTGTTTCGGGCCATGATTCTTGCCGCCTCCCACAGAGGAGGCAGGTGTGCTTCGACTTCGGTTCTGCGGCTGCCCGGCAACAACGCGACACAATCGGGGTTCGGCTCGACGGCCTCCAATTTGCGAATTCGGTCGAGCAACGGATGGCCCACCCACTGGACGTTGAGTTTTGGCGCCATTTTCGCAAACCACGGCTTCTCAAATGGAAGGATACTGAGAAGCAAATCGATGTCCCGTTGCATGGCTTTGACCCGACCTGCGCGCGAAGCCCAGACTTGCGGGCTGATATAATAGATGATCCGCGAGCCGGGCAGTTCCTTCCGCAGACGGGGCGTGAGGCGGAGGTTGAAACCGGAGCAGTCGATGAGGACCACCGCATCGGGACGCTCCTGCACGGCCAGCTCAATGATCTCATTCTTGAAGCGGCGAAACTTGAGTATCTGCTTCAGTACTTCGGTCAAACCGAGGACCGCGTGGGCAGTCAAATCGAAGAGCTGTTCCTGACCGGCCGCTGCCATGCGCGGACCGCCCACGCCAATAATCCGGATGAGGGGATGCCGCTCCTTCAAGGCGTGAATTAATTCCGCGCCATGGGAGTCCCCGCTGGGCTCACCCGCGACCATGAGAAGGGTCAAGTGGCGTCTGGAAAGGGAAGACTCGGGAAGTTGCATGTCAAAGACCGGCATCAACGATCAGGTCGTCTTGGCGTTCTGCTGCGCGATCTGTTCGGTGATAAGCATGGCAATTTCCAAGGCGACTGCGGCTTGCGCACCGCCCACACGAGGCGCCTGGCTGGACCGGGCGCAATCGACAAAGGCGGCCAGTTCAAGCTTCAGCGGCTCGTCCTTCTCAACCTTGATTTTTTCCTTGGTAATCCGGGAATCGACCTTGCGATAGATTTCTCCGCTCTGGTCAAAGTAATCGAGTGAAAGATAGGCATCATCCTGGAAGACACGTATCTTGCGCACCTTTTCGAAGCTGATGCGGCTGGTCGTGATATTGGCGACGCAACCGTTTTCAAAGCGGATGCGCGCGTTGGCGATGTCCTCGCCCTTGCTTAATACGGCGGTACCGACCGAATCGATCGACTGAATCGGCGAGCGCACGAGATGCAGCACGACTTCGAGATCGTGAATCATCAAATCGAGGACGACACCGATATCGGTGCTGCGTCCCGGATAGGTGGAGAGCCGGTGCGCCTCGATGAAACGGGGCTTGGTCAGTTTTTCCTCGAGGGCGTTGAGGGCGGGGTTGAAGCGCTCGATATGCCCAACTTGCAAGACGAGCTTTTTGGCCTGGGCGAGTTGGACGAGTGCCTTGGCCTGCTCGGTGTTATCGGTGATCGGTTTTTCCACGAGGACGTGCTTGCCCATCTCGAGGAAGAGCGAGGCGATTTCGTGATGGGTATTGGTTGGCGTGGCGATGGTGGCGGCATCGACCACCTCGGCGAGCGCCTGGGCCGTCGAGTAGGCCTTCACGCCGTGCCGCTGCGCGACTTTCTGGGCCACATGGGCGTCGAGGTCGTACACGCCCACGAATTCAACACCGGGCAGCTGCGAATAAATCCGCGCATGTTCCCGGCCAATATGTCCAACTCCCACCACTCCGACTCGTACATTACTCATAAATTTAAAAGAGATTCATCCGCCGCAAAGAGGCTGATGCCCTCGCGTTCGGCCTGTTCCAATACCAGCTTTCGATCCAGAAGCAAAGTGCGGCGCGCCTCGCAGGCGATCACCTTCACCCCGGCCTCGCGCGCCCGATCCAGCGTCCGCGTGCCAATGACGGGAACGTCGAAGCGAAAATCCTGGTTCGGTTTGCTCACCTTGACCAGTACAACGTCGCCCTTCCCCAATCGCCCGCCCCGTTCCATCGCAGCGTCCGTGCCCTCAAAGGCTTCCACGGCGATCACCGTGCCCTTTTTTACCACGACGCTCTGGCCGATGTCCATGCGGCTGATTTCCTTGGCGATCCGGAAGCCGAAGGCCACATCTTCGAGTTGCTTGCTGGAAAGCTTGGGCCCGGCGATGCGGCCCGGTTCAGGAATGGCGTCTTCCATGAAGGTGGTGGCGGGCAATAGCTCGACTCCGGACTTTTGAAGCTCCTCCGCGATGGCAGCGAAAATCGATTCGGCATTGCGTTCCTTGAGTCGCGCCAAAAGGAGCGCGCCTTTGATGTCAGGCACGAGATCGAAGAGATTTCCGGGAGCGATTTGTCCCGCCATGATGGCCTGGGTGATTTTTTGATCACGGAAATATTTGCAGAGGCCGCCCAGTTGCCCGACGCGTAGCTTGGTGTAGTTATCGGCCAGCTTCTCGACTTCCGGCGAGGTCTCCCCCGAAAAGCCGACGATGGCCAGACGTTTCACGCCGCGTGCCCGCGCCGCCTCAGCTAGCAGGATCGGGTAACGGCCATTGCCCGCGATGATGCCGAGGGAATCGAGAGAGGGAGCGGAATTCATACAATTTGGCCACGAAAGAACGCAAAGATCACAAAGAAATGAAGAAATACTATTGGTAATAGATCGGCCAAATTGGCGTTTGAATTTCCGTTCTTGATATACTTCTTAATTTGGAATTTGTATGACCCAAAAGTGATGAGTAGTCCGTGCTCAAGACCGGTGGATTTCAGGTAACCGAGCAATTGGGCAACATGCTCCTCCGCCAATGCCTTGACCGACTTCAATTCCACCACAAGCAGGTTTTCGACGACCAGATCAGCATAAAAATCGCCTAACACCGTCTCATCTTCGTCTCGAACTTGGACAGCATGTTGCTGCTTCACTTCCAAACCTAGTTTCCGCAGGCGATGTGCCAGAGCATTCTCATATACCTTTTCCATATGTCCTTGACCGTGATAGACGTGAATGGCATAGGCAGTTTCCCGAACCAGTCCACACAATTCAGGGATGCTCCTCATTTTTCTTCTTTACGTTCTTTTACGACCTGGGTCGCTTCGTATTCATCCACATTTGCAGGGAGGCACATCCAGAATGCAAAGTCACGATCACGCTCTTGAGTAGAAGTGACCACACGACGTGCTCTTGTAACACGCTGACCAACATCACCTCTCCAAGCTATAAACTTGACGTACTTTCCATCGATATTATATGTCTCACCGATTTCAATTCCAGCTGCGATAAGTTCAATGATTACCTTTTCCATAAAAACAGGCAGTTCTATCCCTTTTGGAAGGAAATCTTTGGCCGTCTGGAGTAACCATCCATTACTAACAAGATCGATATCAAGCTCCAATTTAATCTCTTTAGAAGCCGCAGCTATTGCCTCGGTGAGCGTATTGTCATTCATTTGATGTAAGCATCTCTCTTCTTTGTGATCTTTGTGTTCTTTTGTGGCCAAGATCACTACTTCTCCTTCAGCAAGCGCCCTTTGAATTGGCGGCGGGAGAACCAGAGCATTCCGAGGAGATCAATGGTGGTGCGGATGGCACGTTTTCTTCCGGCGACTTTGCTGACCCCGGCGTGGCGGGCGCGGTGCTCGACGGGGATTTCACCGATCTTGAATCCAGCGGCAAGCACGAGGGCTGGAATAAAGCGGTGCATGCCGTTCCAGGCGGGGAGGCGCTTGGCTGCTTCACTGCGCAGGACCTTGAGCGTACAACCGGTGTCGCTGGTGTGGTCTTGAAGAAGCGTCGAGCGGACGGCGTTGGCCACCGTCGAGGAGAGGCGGCGCTGGAAGGAGTCGTTACGTTTGGTCCGAATACCGGTCACCAAATCGAGGCCGTCGTTCTTCAGCTTGTTCCACATCTTGGGAGCGTCCATCGGATCGTTTTGCAAATCGGCGTCCATGAGGATGACATACTCGCCGCGGGCCTCTTGCATGCCGTAGTACATGGCGGCGCTCTGGCCACTATTCTGGCTTAGGTGCAGCCAACGGATCGCAAAGTAGGGACTGGCGGGAGGCTGGGCAAAGGCATCCGTGCTACCGTCATCGACTAGGATGATTTCGGCTGGGCGCTCGAGCACGCGGAGCATGGCGTCGATTTCGCGCACGAGTTGGGGCAGATTTTCCGCTTCATTGTAAAAGGGAACGACTACGGAAAAAATAGGTTCAGGATTCATTTGGCTCACAACCGGCAAAAAAACCGAATCCCGAGTATGACGGTGATCAGAGAGGAGAGCAAGACGATCCAATCGCCCCAGCTTTCGTAAAGCGTTGCCCGTGTGGGATAGAATTGAAACTTCCGCGCAAAGATGCCGGCGACGTCGATCTCCGCACCCGAGTCGCTGCGGAAGCGATCGACCACCTGCCCGTCCTGGTCGATCACGCAAGAGATGCCAGTGTTTGCGCAGCGGATCATGGGGCGATCATGCTCGACACAGCGAAAGACGGCGTGATTGAGGTGCTGGTGTCCTCCCCAAATCGCGGTCCAGCCCCAGTACCAGCCGTCATTGGTGATTGTGATGAAGAGGTCGGGATTCAGTTGCGCGGCTTTGTCGGCTACGGGCGCGAGCGTGTCCTCGAAGCAGATCAGTGGGGCAAGACTGATGTCTGGTTTGTTCATGACGAATTTTTCGGGACGCGGTCCCGGTGTAAAATCCATGCCGACGCCCACGGCCTTGCGGAGCCAGGGGAACGTATTGCCGAAGGGCAGATATTCGCCAAGGATGACGAGCCGGGTCTTGCGATATTCCTGATAATTGTCGCCGCCAGGACCGAAGAAGTACGCGCAGTTGTAAAGTTTGCGACCACCGCCGATATCGAAATCCTGTGAACCGAGCAGGAAATAGCCGTCGTATGCATGACAGATGTCGCGCACGGCCTCGTTGAGGGGACGGTCCTGAAAAACGCCCTGGTCGATCATCGCTTCAGGCCAAATGAGAAGATCGGGCCTCGCGCTTCCCGATATTGCCTGCAAGGTCAGCTTCTCGGTTTTTTCCAAGGCCACTTCTTCCTTGTCCTGAAAGTCGCTCCATTTTCCGCCGTCAAAAGGGATCTGTTGGATGTTGGGCTGGATGCAGGCAAAACTGAGGGCCGGTCGAAGCGTGTCACCTCGATGGCGTTGCAAATGATGCCAGCCCAAGGCAAAACCGAACGCGACAATGAGAAGCGCCGCCGCGAAGGGGAGCGAGGTCCCGATGCTTCGCTTTTCCCGGATATTCTTCATGATATCGAGCAGGCCTTCGGCCCACAGGATATTAACCGCGACCAAGACGAATGAAATCAGATGGACTCCGCCATAGGCCGCCAGTTGCCGGAAAATGATGCTGGGCGCCTGGGAAATGCCGAGTTCGTTCCAGTTGAAACCGGTCAGGAACCAGCTTCGCCACCATTCGAGCGTGACCCACAAGGCCGCCGCCGCGAGCGCTTGATAAAGAACGTGACTGGATAAAGTCCCCTTCCGTTGCACGATGAATCGCACCACAAGTAGAAACCAGACGGCTGGATAAAGCGCCAGATAGAGGACGAGAAAAAAGGTGCCGATGGCTGTGACGTTGCTGATCCACCAGAATGTCCCTCCGAAATAGATCAAGCCGACGAGGTAGCCGTGACGGATCGGTTGGCGTTGCACCTGCTCACTCCGGGTGATTACCCACCAAGCCGGAACGAGGGTGATCCAGCCGCAAGTCGCACAGGAAAACGGGGCAAAACTCGCCACGAGCAGCAGTCCCGACAAGGCGCACCACCACCAGCGATAGGAATTCAGGCGATCAAACACGCACTAAACTGCCAAGAGAAGCGCTTCCCGCCAATCGTTAAACGCTCATTTCCACGACAAGACTTTTAGTCCCTTTACCCGACGGAACTCACCGACGTTCGCCGTGATGAGTGTGGCCCCGAGGCTACGGGCATGAGCGGCGATGAGAAGATCAAGCGGGCCGATGAAGGTCCCTTTGCGTTCCAAGTCGGCTCGAATTTCTCCGTAGTGTTGGGCAGCGTCGTCAGAGAACACCAAAATTTCAAAGATTTTAAAGAATCCTCCCAATCTTGCAAACTGCGGGTGGTCACTTCCTAGTTTACTCGCACCTGCCCTGAGTTCGGCGGCAACAATCGCAGAAACCGCCGTCTGATCAGGAGAAGGAAGTTCACGGACAGAGGCTCGTTCTCGCAGTACGGGCACGCAAACACTCGTATCGAGCATGTAAAGAGGAGTCACAACTAGGAAAGGTCAATGATCGGACGCTCGTGCTCCTTTGGGCGCGGTATATCCGGAAATTCGGCACGCCCTGGATATTTTTGGGCCAAATAGCGAGCGACATCATTCAAAGTTTTGAACTTCGGCCTGTGTTTTGGTTTAAGAACGACCTCGTTGCCTCGTTTCTCGATGACAACTTCCGTCCCTTCGAAGCGAAACTCCTTGGGCAGACGCACCGCCTGACTGCCTCCGTGCTTGAAAAGTTTAGCCGTGGCCATATCTACAAAGTGTATCTACATTTGGCAGAAGTCAAGATTGAACCCAAGCGCAGGGACATCGCCCTTTTTACCTGACTTGAGTAAAAACCTAGCTAGCTTGGGATCGTGCGCATAAGTCTTCCCCTGATGCTAACGGTTTCGATCGCTCTCCATGTGGGAGTGGCGACGGGCATTGCGTTGAGCTGCCTTCATGTGGCCGTAGCGCCAGCCTTGGCTTCATCTGAAGCCCCATCAACGACGCTGGTACTGCTCACCTCGGAGGAAACGCCTGATTTTCATCAGCCGGTGCTAGTGAAGTCGGCAGAGGCCCAACCGGTCGCCGCGAGTGCGCCGGTCGCTCTCCCCTCGCCTCCGCAACTCGTGCCGAAGCCGGTTTCCGCGCCAACCGCGCCTCCGCCCGCTTCGCTGGCGCTTGAAGTGAACCCGAATGCTCACGTCCGGGCGCTACCACCGGAATCTGTTCTCTGTCCCAACCCAGCGCCAAATCTCAACGGGCACGACGGTGTCGTTTTTCTGCTCGATATTTCGGGCAGCATGTATGAGGCCTGCGCCGGTTCGACTCGTCTCGCCATGGCGCGAGATATCCTGGCTCAACGCATCCGCGACTTGAAGGAAGGAACTCCGTTTGCGATCACCGTCTACGCCCAGACCGCGCGTAACAGCGGTCCGCTGGTGGCGGCAACCAACGCGACCCGTGAAGCGGCCATCCGCTTCATCCGGGAGGAGATCGATTGCGGAGGCGGCACCGATCTGCCCGCAGGTCTGACCTCCGCCATGAAACTTGAAGCGGGCAACCTCGTTCTGGTCAGCGATGGAGATTTGAATACCACCCTCGCCAATTTGATCGACAAGGCCCGGAGCATTTTAAATCCACAAAATCACGGCCCGGCGCTGACCGTCGTGGGTATTTCTCCACGTCCCAATACGGATGCTGTCCCTTTGTTGAAAAGTCTGGCGAGTCTGACTGGCGGCACTTATCTCAGTGAGCAACCTGACGAACAGACTGCGCTCCTGACACCTTCCAAAGATAGTTTTACGACACCGTAGCCGCCGCGCGTGAGGCGGTGGTCGGCTCCCACGCGCTTACGAGCGCGGCTACACTGATTAAATCTTTCCGGCGATGAGCGTCAGTCGTCGCCAATGCCAGATAATCTTGCCGTCTTCCTGGCCGATCTTGAATAGCTCGCGCACGGGAGCCGGGGCCTTCGCCAGCATCTCGAGGACTTTCTTGCGATTTTCGGTCGGGGTATTGACTACGTTAAAATACCAATTCAAGTCGGGCATCTTGAGCGTTTCCATCGTCCCGCGAGTCACCGTCAGCCCATAATGCTGGCACCATAGACGCCACTGGTTGGGCGCGATGAACTTGACATGACCGGGATCGCGCAATCTCTCCAGCGCGTTCATCCACTGGTTGGCTTCGATGTGGTCGTCGGGAACGGTGCCATCGATGAGAACCAGATAACCGTAGGTCTTCAGCGTGCGCGCGACCTCGCGGATAAACGCCTCAGGCGCATTGAAATGATGTGCCGTCACCCGGCAGGTGATGAGACCAAACGTGTTGTCGGCGTAAGGTAGCTGATCGGGGGGATGTGCCTGAAAGTTGATTGCGACACCCTTATCAGCTGCCAGCTTTGCCGTCTCTTTCAGCAAGTCCGCCGATGTATCGCTGGCGGTGACGTTGAATCCTTTTTCGGCCAGGTAAACGGCGGTGTGGCCATTACCGCCGGAGACATCGAGCGCGTAAGTCCCGGGACGGAATTTTAGTTCGAGCACTGCTTTTTCAATATCCGCGATGTCGGCCAGGATGTGCGACTTCCCGTCACCGGCTGAGTCACTCGGGCTGAGTTGAATATCGTCCAGTTGAGTGCGGAAATTTCCCGCGCGCATCTTGGTGTACCATGCCTCGAGCATGAGACAGTTTTCCGGCAGCGAGGTGTTGCCGGGGTAAAGGAAATTGCCGATGACGCCGCAGAGCGCGTAATCGGCGTAGATCGGACGTTCACCCGTCAGGAAGGGGCGATCGGCCAGAATTTGCTCGAAGGGTTGAACGGTATGATGGAAGCCTTCAATTAACCGGACAACATCGCGGGACCATGCTTCAAGACAGCCCGCGCCAAACTTACGTTCCTTATGGCGCCGATGCAGTCCACGTTCGAGATCGGTCTTGATCCAGTTTTCAGCGTAGGCGTCGCAGACCTTGAAGCTCCACGATTCGCATTCGTTCTCAATGTAGTGGAGGAATATCCGGTGCAGGCCATCGACTTCTGACGGGAAGAGTCTCATCAGCGGCGCGAGATTTTCGATAAAACGAGGCACGTCGTCGCCGGAAGGACTCTTGTCATAAACGACTTCGTGATTGAACAGGTCCTCGATCACCGGCACCTGATAGCAGTCACCCTTGGTCAATCGAATGATCTGCGCGGGATCGCCCGTGGGGAGATTCACGACCTCGTAGGGAATGCCGGAATGGCGCAGCGCCATTTCAATCGGAATGCAAAACGGACTATAGGCGTATTGGTAAAGACGAAGACGCGCGTTTGAATCCATGGCGTCAGTCTAAGAAGGCGTTTCTTCACTGGCAAGGCAGGACACCGACCACGTTCTCACGAACGCGGCTACATTGCACCGTAGCCGCCGCCGTAAGGTGGTGGTGCAAAGACGAAACAATTTAAAGTGCGACAGTCATAGACCGCCGCTACATTAGGAAGTCCATGAAACCGTCACGTCCACTTTTGCTCGATCAACTCCCTGAAGAATGGGATCTCGGCGCGGGCCCCGATTATCGCCGCAAACAGGTGGCCGAATGGCTTTTTGAGAAGCGCGCCAATTCCGTTGCCGAGATGACCAACCTGCCTGCGGCCATGCGGCAACATCTCGAGGCGACCTACGATTTTGCCGCGCTGAAGCTGACCAAGCTTCAGGGCTCTCACGATACAACGCGAAAACTCCTCTGGGAATTGCGCACCGGCGATTATATCGAGAGCGTGCTTATTCCGGCATCGCTTGATCTCTTTGGCGAGAGATCGGATCGATTCACGCTTTGTGTTTCCACGCAGGTTGGTTGCGCCTATGGCTGCAAATTTTGCGCGAGCGGGCTTGAGGGTTGGAAACGAAACCTCACCGCCGGGGAAATTGTCGCGCAGATTATTGAGACGGAGCGCGCGACTAAAGTTCGGATCAATAATTTGGTTTTCATGGGGATGGGTGAGCCGCTCGCCAATTATGCGAACTTGATGAAGGCGCTGAATATCATCAATGCCGAGTGGGGCGTGGGCATTGGTGCGCGACACATTACCGTTTCCACGAGCGGACTGGCTCCGCAAATTCGCGAACTGGCGGAGCAGCCGCTGCAAATCCGGCTGGCTCTTTCACTCCACGGTGCGACCGACGAGGTGCGCCAGCAGATCATGCCGGTGAATCGCAAATATCCCCTCGCCGAGTTACTCGCTGCTTGCGCCGAGTATCAGGAAAAGAAACGGAAGATGATGACGCTCGAATATATTCTCATCGAGGGCGTGAACGATTCTCTAGATCAGGCCGCGATGCTGGCCAAACACGCGCGCCGTCTTCACGCCAAGGTGAACCTTATCCCGTATAACACCGTGGAGGGTCTCGAATGGCGCAGACCCAGCGAATCGGTCATCGATCAGTTTGAAGACGTCCTTAAAGCCGCAAAAATCACCGCCACCGTCCGCCGCGAAAAGGGGCATGATATCGATGCGGCGTGCGGGCAGTTGCGGTTGAAGCAGTTGAAGGCGGATAGTTCGGAAGTGGCAGCAATCTGAGGAACCACAAAATGCCTTGCGACATTTGCACTTCTTTTCCCGTTCCTACTACAAATTTTCAAGAGTTTGAAACTTCCGTTATTCGGCATGGAACACTGTATAAATGTAAAGCGTGTGACGGCTTTCTGGAGGTTATCGCCGAGGAACGGGCTCCTAGGTTTCTGTCGGTTGAAGAGGCGAAACGGCTTTATTCGCAAACGAAAGACTAATTTCATCTCTCCCAGAACCCGAGACTAAACTGATCCTTCGACAAGCTCAGGATGACGGAAGGGAAACCAACGACGGTCATAGACCGCCTCTACATTAATACGAACCGTCGCACGGAGTGCGACGGCTACCTCACTAAGATCAGCGTTACGACACCAGTGACAGCGAGAATGGCTCCGATGATCGTGCGGCGCGAGGGCTTGATTCCCTCGAACGCGAAGGCGATGAGCATGACGATCAGTGGGGTGGTGGCGACGATGGGCAGTACGACGGCGCTGGGTGTTGACTTGAGCGCCCACTGATAGCAACTGACTCCCAAGGTCGCGCCAGTCACGGCGTTGGCGACCATCCATGGCCAGCCTTGGCGCCAATCGGGACGAGGAATGATCTCGCCTGAATTGCGCCAGCCTCGGATGAGTTGCCGAAAAATCAAAAGGACTCCGACACAAAGCACGCCGCCCCACAAGCGTTGGTAGGCAGCGGTGATGCCATCGAGTTGGAAGCCTGTTTCACTCGCGCGTTGAAAGGCGTAGCGGCTCATGACCGCGCCACAAGCTTGTCCCGCAGCAGCAAGCACACCAAAAATTATTCCGGTGAGGCGATGGCCGGCGGGAATATCCGAGGCATGTCCCGGCGCCATCGCGAGAGCGACACCGAGCAAAATAACGGCGGAACTGGCCAGTTCCAGAAGGGTCATCCCGGTGCCCAGCCAAAACCATTCGATGATAGCGGCGATGGGCGCGGCCAGACATTGGCTGAGTAGCATGGTCATCGCGGAACCGATTCGCGGGAAAGCCTCGAAGAGTGCCCAATCGCCGAGGCCGAATCCGACCACGCCGCTCAGGAAAAGGATACCTAAGCTCTCACCGTGAAGGCCCTGCCCCAGACTGTGTGCCCAGAGACCGAGCATGAACAACGCGAGCGTTTGCCGGGCAAGATTGGCGCGCTGGGAACCGAGATAAAGAGAGGAGCGGCGGGCAAATATTCCGGAAAGCGCCCAGAGAAATGCCGTCAGTACTGAGGCAATCATTTGAATTTCTCAGGACTTGATCCATCGCGCACGATGAGTTGCCCGGCCCTCTGCATCGAAGGTCTGTTGGAAATCGGTCTTGGGATCGGTGGACCAGTCCCATTCGGGCGCACGCTCTAAAACTTTTGCATCGGTCACGGCTTGTTGCGCGGTTTCGAAATAATGGGCGTGGTCGGTGGTGAAACGGAGTTCGCCTCCGGGCCGGATCGCAGCGGCCAGGTCGCGGACGAAATCGGGCTGCATGAGGCGGCGCGGCCAATGACGTCGTTTCGGCCACGGATCTGGAAACATGATGTGCGCGATGGAAATACTATGGGGCGGCAGGAGGTAGCGAACGGTATAGGCCGTTTCTAGACGAAGCACTTTGAGGTTTGTCAGCTTCCCGCGTGTGGTTCGCTTTTCGATTTTGCGGACGCGTCCGAGCAGTCGTTCCACGGCGAGAAGATTGATCTCGGGATGTTGCTGTGCGTAGGCCAATGCGAAGCCTCCGTCGCCCGCGCCGAGGTCGAGTTCTACCGGTTGCTCGTTGCCGAACAGTGTGCGCCAGTCGAGGCGTTGGCAGATATCGGCGAGGACAACTGAAGGATTGGAGGCATTCATAAAGGTAGCCGCCGCTGTCCCTAGCGGCGGTGTCTTTGCAAAGTGCCGCTTCTCAATCTTCCGCCGCTAGGGACAGCGGCGGCTACCTCCGAAATTATTCCACCGGCAATTCCGCCAGCCAATGCAGAATCCCCTTCTGGGCGTGGAGGCGATTCTCAGCTTGGTCGAAAATATGCTGCGCGTTTTCCTCGAGGATTTTTTCGCTGATCTCCTGGTCACGATAGGCGGGCAGGCAGTGCAAAACGATAGCATGTTTTTTCGCGAGCGCCGCGAGTTCGTGATTGATCTGGTAGCCCTGAAACTCGGCCAGGCGTTTTGATTTCTCAGCTTCAAGTCCCATCGAGACCCAGACATCGGTGTAGAGGACATCGGCATCCTTGGCCGCTTCTTTGACATCGCTCGTCAGGGTGACAAAAGAGTTGGTGATCGTGCTTTGGTAGCCTTCAGGAGCGGCCAGGGTCAGATTGAATTTCAGTGTTTCCGCCGCATAGACCCACGACCTCGCCACGTTGCAGGCGCAGTCACCGATAAAGGCGATCTTCTTGCCCGCGATGGGCCCGAGTTTCTCCTCGATGGTCAGGATGTCGGCCAAAATCTGGCAGGGATGCTCATCATCGGTCAGCGCATTGACTGTGGGAATCTTGCTGTACTGGGCGAAGTCCTCCACGTCGCTTTGCGCGAAAGTCCGGATGATGGCGCCGTGGACCATGCGTCCCAAAACGCGGGCGGTGTCCTTGATCGGTTCGCCGCGTCCGAGTTGCATATCGTTGCCATTAAGGAAAAGCGCGTTACCGCCCAGTTCGCGAATGCCGACCTCAAAGGAAACGCGGGTGCGCGTGGACGATTTGTTGAAAATCAGCGCCCAAGTCTGCCCCGCCAACGGACGCCACGAGATCGATCCACGCTCGGCCTTGTAACGCGCCGCGAGAGTCAAAATTTCGCGAATGGATTTTTCATCAAAATCTTTGAGACCGAGGAAATGGCGAAGGGGTGCGCTCATAGTGGTTATTTCAAAAACGATTATTTTCCCGCGGCGATTTGCGTACCAACTCCGGCATCAGTAAAAAGTTCGAGCAGGAGCGCATGAGGCAGTTTGCCGTCCAGGAAGTGGACCTTGGCCACGCCGCTGGCGAGTGCCTCAAGGGCCGAGTCGACCTTCGGGATCATGCCGCCCTCGATCACGCCCTGCTGCTTGAGCTGCTGAATCTGGGCGGGTGTCAGGGTGGAGATGAGCGAATTCTCGTCGCGGGGATCGCGCCGGACGCCATTCACATCGGAAAGATAAATGATTTTATGCGCCTTGAGTGCCTGGGCGATTTTCGCCGCCGCGATGTCGGCATTGATATTATAGGACTGGCCGTCACCGCCCAAAGCCAATGGAGAAACGACCGGAACGACTTCCTCGTCCACCATCTTCTGGATCGCAGTGATATCAACCCTCGAGATATCACCGACAAAGCCCAGGTCAACTTTGACTCCCGCCGTATTCAAGTGAGGCATCGCCTTCTCCGCGCCAAGCACCTGTTTTCCGGAAAGCGCCTGGGCTTTTCCGCCCAACTCACAAATTTTGGAAGCCAACGATGGCCCGATCACCTCATTCAAGACACGGTCAATTATCGTGATGGAAGCGGCATCGGTCACGCGCAGTCCGTCGACAAACTTCGCGGTCAGGTTCTCCTGCCGCATGGCAGCGGTGATCGCCTTGCCACCGCCATGAACGACCACAGGGTTGATGCCCACGGCCTCGAGGAAAACGATGTCGCGTAGAACGCTTTCGACCAGGTCAGGATTTTCCATCGCCGCGCCGCCGTATTTGACGACGACGGTCTTGCCGCGAAATTGTTGGAAATAGGGAAGCGCCTCCATCAGCGCGTCCACCTTGTGACTTCGACTCATTTATTCGCCTTTATTTAGACGGACGTACTCTTCAGTAAGGTCCGTCGTTAAAATACTGTACTCACCCGTTCCGGTGTGGAGATGGATGGTAATGGTGAACTTCGCCCGTCTTACCAGTTTGCGCAACTTGGCAATCGGTGTTTTACTCGGCTGGCCGTTGGCCACCGCGAGCAGTCCGTCGTAATAAATCTCGACCATCTCTTCACGGACGCGGGCGCCGCTGTAACCGAGCGCACACATGATACGGCCCCAGTTCGGATCGCCGCCCGTCCACGATGTCTTGATCAATTCCGACTTGGCCACGGCAAGTGCGGCCATCTTGGCATCCTGGGCATTGGCCGCTCCTTTGACCACCACATCGACAACGCGGGAGATGCCTTCGCCATCCTCGACAATCAAGCGGGCCAGTTTGCGCATTACGTGAGTGAGCGTTTTTTTGAACAGATCAAATTGCGGATGATAACTCTTAAGCAGGTTTGTGCCGGACAAGCCGTTGGCCATGACGATCACCGTATCGTTAGTCGAGGTGTCGCCATCCACGGAAATACGATTGAACGAATGCTCGACCGCCTCGTCGATGCAGACCTGAAGCGTCGCCTTGTCGATGCACGCGTCGGTGGTGATGAAGCAGAGCATGGTCGCCATGTTGGGATGGATCATCCCCGCGCCCTTGGCCATGCCACCGATGGTGACTTTGCGTCCGTTCACCTTGAAGCGCATCGCGAATTCCTTGCGACGCGTGTCGCTGGTCATGATCGCCTTCGCCGCGTCTTCGCCGCCCTCATGCGTCAGCTTTGCTATGGCCTTGTCGATTCCCTTGTAAACGAGAGGCATGGGCAACCGGGTGCCGATGCGCCCGGTGGAACAGACCAGCCATTCCTGCGGTTTGGTCTTAAACTCTTTCGCCGCATGTTCAACCGTGCGCTTGGCATCGGCGATTCCGCCGACGCCTGTGCAGGCATTCGCGCAACCGGCGTTGACCACGATACCGCGAACTTTGCCTTTCTTCGCGTGCTTCATGGAAAGTTTGACGGGCGCGGCCTTGACCAGATTCGTGGTAAACGTCGCCGCCACTTCCGCGGGAACATCAGAAACGATGAGAGCCAGGTCCTTTTCGCCGCGCGGTTTGATTCCGCAGGCTATGCCGATCGCTTGAAAGCCCTGGGCCGAGGTAACTCCGCCCCCTTTGAGAATTTTGGCTTCCATAAATCTTTTTACTCCAGACCCGCTTTTTCATCCAGCCCACAGGCCAGATTGGCCGCCTGAATTGCTTGAGAAGCATTGCCTTTGCCAAGATTATCGATTGCGGAAAAGAGTACCAATCGGTTGGTACGCGCATCGACCCGTGCCGTCATTTGAATGCGGTTGGAATTCGCGACCTGCCGGGATTCAGGCAACTCGGGAGCCTTCAGTAAATCCACAAAGGGCTCCTGGCCATAAGCTTCCTGTAAAACGGCTTGAAGCTCGGCGTCTGTCTGAGGCCGGGTCAGCTTGGCGGTGATCGTCGAAAGCATTCCCCGGTGAATGGGGATGAGGTGAGGCACGAAGGTCACGGTGGTTTTTTGTCCAGCCGCGAGTGAAAGCTCCTGCTCGATTTCTCCAAGGTGGCGATGTTTAGGCACACTGTACGCGTACATGTTGTCGTTGACCTCGCCGAAGAGTAACCGCAGTTCGACCTTGCGGCCTGCTCCGGAAACTCCGCTCAATGAATTGATGACGATCGAATCGGGCTCGATCAATCCAGCTTTGAGAAAAGGCGCCAACGGCAAAATGATGCTGGTGGGAAAACAGCCGGGCGCTGCAATCAGTTTTGTGGACTTGAGTCTCGCGCGATGGATTTCCGGAATGCCGTAGACTGCCTCGGGCAATAACTCCGGCGCGGGATGGTCGTGATCGTAAAATTCCTTATAGATTTCAGGGTCGGTCGTCCGGAAATCAGCACTGAGATCGACCACGGTTTTACCAGCCTCACGCAGGGCGACAACGTAAGGTGCAGCGGTGCCATGCGGGACGGCCAGGAAAAAGAGATCGGCTTGGGTGGCTAGGTCGGAATCGGCGGCGCTATCGACAAAAGTCAGTGCGCCCAGTTCGCGTGGGAGGCCATGAACAAATTTTGAAAGCGGTTGACCAGCGTTCTGCCGGGAGGTGACCAGGCAGAGTTTAAATACCGGATGCCGGGCAAGATAGTGCAGCAATTCCTGCCCGGAATAACCGGTAGCGCCAATGACCGCGGTGCGTACGGATTGCAACTGGGGCCTTTCTCCCACCGGTTTAACTCTTGAACCGGAGGGACTTTTAGCGTTTGGAGAACTGGAAGCGCTTGCGTGCGCCTGGCTGTCCGGGCTTCTTGCGTTCCTTCTTGCGGGGATCGCGACGAAGCAGACCGGGCTTCTTCAACGTCGTCCGCAGAGCCGGATCAACCTGAATAAGAGCACGTGCCAAGGCGAGGCTGAGCGCGCCGGCCTGGCCGACCAGACCGCCACCATGAGTCTTCACCTTGACGTCAAATTTCTTGAGCGAATCGACCGTCTGCAACGGCATCAACGCGAGCGTCTTCATTGCCGGGGTCGTAAAGTAATCTTCGAAGTCGCGTCCGTTGACTTCCAGTTTGCCCGAACCGGGAACGAATTGAATGCGGGCGACTGCAGTTTTGCGTCGGCCAGTGGCGACGATGACATTTTGAGCGGGAGTAACCATGACGTGAATCCTTATTTGAGCTTGAGAGGGGCGGGAGACTGGGCTTCATGCGGGTGCTTGGAGCCCTTATAGACATGCAGCTTGGTGATGCAAGAACGACCGAGGCGATTGTGGGGGATCATTCCCTTGATGGCGCCTTCGATGATCAATTCGGGATGGCGACCGCGGCGAGACTTGGCCGTTTCGGATTTATGGCCACCGATGAAACCGGAGTAGCTCATGTACTCTTTCTGGATTTCCTTCTTGCCGGTAAAGACGGCTTTTTCGGCATTGATCACAATGACGTGATCGCCGGTATCGACATGGGTGGTGTAAATGGCCTTGTGCTTACCCCGGAGGAGGACGGCGGCTTTTTCAGCCACACGACCTACGACCTGGTTATCGGCATCAATAATGTACCACTTGCGTTCGACTTGTTCTGCTTTGGCGCTAAAAGTTTTCATCGGGAGCCGGAAATTAAGCCACGACCGACGAGGAGTGTCAAAGTTTTTCTCGTCTTTGTTTGTGCGCCCACTTCGACACAGCGAAATCAGAGGCGCTTCGAACGCCCGCACGCGCTATTTTTTCAGGGCGTCGCGGGTGTCCTGCAGAGCTTTCTGGCTCAGCACCAGACCACGCTGCGCGGCGGCGGCATCGTCCTTCGCCTTCTTGACTTCATCACGAAGGCCGTTCAATTCTTCCTTAAGCGTCGCGACGATATCTTCCATCCCGGTGGTGGAAATTTTGACCTTGCTGATTTCGCGGTCTTTTTCGGCGAGCTGTCCGCGAAGCGTTTCGATCTCTTTTTTCAACTCGGCGTTGCCTTCGTTTGGCTCGCCTTTAGGCTTGAGTTTCTCCTGCTTCAAGGTTTCAAAATCCCCGCGCAGCGTAATGTATTGGCTGCGCATCTCGTCCCGCTCCTTGGTGATCTGGGCAAGCTCCGCCGGGTCTACCGCGCCCTGGCTCGAGGCTTTTTCCTGGGCGTCACGCAATTGCTGCAGCAAAGAATCGCCCTCAGCCAGTGCGGCGTCCCTCTCCTTGGTAACGCGCGCAAGCTCCTCGTTGAGTTTGTCGGTTTTCCCCCAGTCGGCGGCCAGATTTTCAGCGGACAATTCCGATTCCGCCGTTTCAGCCAGATGGCCCGCATCGGAAAGACCGGAAAAACTGGGCACGTCCTCTTCTTCATCCTGCGCCGGAGGAGGAACTTCGATGGGAGATTTTGCACCCGGTCTTGGGAAGGTGAACTTGGGCGGAGGTGGCTCAGCCGGGCCTTTGCCGGGACCGGGAATAACGCCTTGTCCACCCGGAATCTCGTATTGAAAAAGGGACTTGAGGGCCGGCAACGATGCCGTGCGGCGCAGCGCGCCTGAGGTCGATGGTGAGCCATCCGGCAAGGATGGCGTCTTTGCAGTAGATGGAGACGTGAAAGATTCCGGCGCGCGAATCGGTACCGTTCTCAGGGCTCCGGGGGGCAGAGAAGGATGGCTACTTTTCTTTCCCAGTGAAAGCGGTTGAGACGTCATCATCCGCTGCACGGAAATCGGGGGACGATTCACTGCCCCGGGCAGCGCGGGCGCTTCTTCTTCAATTTCCGTGGGGAGTGAACCTGCCTCTGCGCGAATCGGAGCCGGAACGATGTCCGGTTCCGAGGCCAGTGGCTTTAATTCGATTTTAGGCAGACGCTGACTGAGCCGGGTGGATTCCGTCGGTGGCGCCTTGGGTGCGAGCAGGCTGGTTTTCTCTTCCGGCGGAAGCGACGCTTCTTTAAGGAGCGGCTGAGCCGGAGCCTTTGCGGGCACAGGCTGACTGGCGACCGGTTGTGCGGCCACCGTTTTGGGTCCCACCTTTTTTACCAGGCGGGAGAACTTATCCTGATCAAACCACGAGGGAGACGTACTCATCACTTTGTTCTGGAGCGACCAAGCCAAGTTTGGTTTCAATTTCGGCCGCGAGTTGATCGAAAACGAGCGCGATGGCTGGCGGCGCGCCACCGCGAATCAGGCCCAACGGCATCCCCTTCATGCTGGCGTGGATGACGGCGGGATCGCGCGGTAACATGGCGCCACAGACCAATTCCGGCGGCAGGACGCGCTTGATTTCCTCGACGATCTTCTGGGTGTCTTCGACATCCCGGTCTGCCATGGTGAGTACCACGCCAACCAGGGAGCAGGCGTCTTCGTTTTCGGTTTGTAATTGGTTGAGGAAATCGACTGTGAGCATCAGGGAGCGAAGCGCCAGCGGTTCGCATTGCTGGGGCACGAGGACATGACTGCAACTGCGCAGGATGCCTTCCGTGGGGCCGTGCAGGCCTGACGGCGTATCGAGAATCACCAAGTCGTAACCGGCATCGTTGGCGATCTTGAAGAACGGGGCCAGGCGCGTTCCGTCCGACAGGCTCGCGCACCATTTCGAAATTTCATTGCTCGGAATTTTCCCGGCCATGACGATTTTGAGGGTCTCGATTTTGGTCTTGAGGGCCGCTTGTTCGAAGGGCACGCCGGCGGTCAAGATTTCATAGAGGCCGATGTAGGCCTGGGCGCTGGGCGAGAGGGAAAGTCCCACGGAACCTTGCGGATCGGCATCGACGAGGAGGGTCTTCCATCCACGCTTGGCGCAGGAGAAAGCCAGGTTAATCGCGCAGGTCGTTTTACCGACACCGCCTTTAAGACTTGAAATGGCTAAGGTAATCACGGGTTCTTTGATCTTTACCTACTCAAGCGGTTTATCACCAGCTTGAAACAAAAAAATCGTTATTGGGGTTAAAAAAAGAGAGTCCTATATGGGAAACTTGCCTAAGTAACGATCATCTCCAGGCTAAAATCGATGGCGCGGACGCTGTGGGTCAGGGCGCCTACGGAGATGAAATCGACCCCGGTGGCGGCCACGTCCCGCACGCGTTCCAGCGTCATATTGCCGGAAGCTTCGGTCTTCGCACGACCGGCGATCAGGGCGACGCAGGCGCGCATTTCGTTCAGCGACATATTGTCGAGCAGGATGACATCGACGCCATGGCCGACGATTTCCGCCACTTGATCGAGGCGATCCGCTTCGACTTCGAGAATAACGTCCGGGTCGAGCGAGCGCGCCGCCGCAACCGCGCGGGCCAGCGCATCGCTTTTGCCCATGAGCGCGAGATGATTGTCTTTGATCAGAAATTGATCGTAGAGACCGATGCGATGATTGGTGCCGCCGCCGCAACGGACCGCATATTTTTGCAGGGCGCGAAGACCGGGTGCGGTCTTGCGGGTATCGAGGATTTTTGTGGAGGTTCCTGCGACGGCATCGACGTAGCGGCGGGTCTCGGTTGCGACACCAGAAAGCTGCTGGATAAAATTGAGGGCGCTTCGCTCGGCGGTGAGGATGGAGGCTGCGGAGCCGCGAATTTCCAGGGCGGTGTCGCCTTTCTTTAGTGCGGTGCCATCCTTAGCGCGCGGCGTTAAAACTAGAGTTACGTCTTCTTCGCGGAAGACTTGCTCAGCGATTGGCAGGCCGGCGAGGATGCATGGTTCCTTGGCGAAGATCCGGGCCGAGGCTTGCACCTCGGGGCCAACGCAGGCCCGCGTGGTGATGTCCGCCGGGCCACGGTCCTCGCCCAACGCGCGGGAGGCCGCTTCGCGGATGATGGCGGGAGTGGGAGCGGGGATCATATAAGCGTTATCAACAGGATGTTCTCTTTAATCCGTCATCCTGAGCTTGTCGAAGGATCAGACTCGCCAACACGTCCGAGTTCTGGTTCACGAATGCTGAAAAACGCTGTCAATAGATGTAGAAATCGAAAGCGAGGTTGCAACGGTGAATACGAGTCTGATCCTTCGACAAGCTCAGGATGACGGATTGTTTTACTAGGTTATTTCGCAGAGGCCGGAGCAGCGGGCGTTGCTGGCGCGGCGTTGGTTGAAGCTGCGGGGGCAGGCGCTGCAGCCGGGGCGGGAGCGGCAGACGCAGGCACCAAGCCACCCTCAGCGGCGAATTCCGTCAAGGACACGCGATAGACTGCCTCGACCTGGAGAAAGGTCTTCTGGCGATCGAGGTCATGCAGAATCTCCTCGATCTTTGTGTTGCGCACGTCGCGCAAATCGGAAACCTGCTGCGCTTGTTGCAGCGGTGAGAGTGAATCGTTGTTGAGAATGCCTTTCAACGCAACGCCATCGGCGGTGTAAAGGTCTGTGATCTGCTTCTTTTCCGCATCGGTCAGGTTGACCTTCGCGACCAACTCAACGAGGTAGTCGTCCATCTTGGTTGCGGGCGCGGCTGGAGCAGCAGGAGCCGACGCAGGCGCGGGGGTTTTCGCATCCGCCTTGGCAGGCGGCGGAGTCGCTGCCGGAGCATTCGTGGAAGGCACAGCGGCGATTGCGCCGGTCACGGTGGCAAGCGCAACAACACCGGTTAGAAAAGGAGTAAGGAATTTCATAAGGAACAAGGTTGAAGGCAAAATTGGTCTGAGAACGGAATTTTGTCGATGCGTTTTACGGATCAAGTTTCGCCAGGGCCGCGCGGATTTCTTCCTCCGGCCCTTCGTGATGCTGATCAATGGCCAGCTTTAGGGCCGACTGATAAAGCAGGCGCGCCTCGGTGTCGTCGTCCCGTTGGAGTGCGATCTTGGCCAGCAGCATCGTCACCACCATCCAGTCGGGCTTGGCCGCGAGGGCCGCGCGCAAATGCGTTTCGGCTTCGGGAATGCGGCCTGCGTCATAGAGTGCCTTGCCCAGACTGAAATGGATTAATTCGTCGTTGGGGCGGGCTTGTAGGAGACCTTGGTATTTGGCTATGAGGGAGTCGGCGGACATGACTTAAATTAAAGCGATGATCCTGCACTTGTCGAGGGATGACAGAATTTGAAGTGCGACGGTCATGGACCGCCGCTACACTAATAAACATGGCGCATTATGACGTGATCGTTGTCGGGGCGGGGCACAATGGACTGACCACTGCCTGCTATCTGGCGAAGGCGGGACGCAAGGTGCTGGTGCTGGAACGGCGGCATATTGTCGGTGGCGCGGTCTGTACGCAGGACGATCTCATTCCCGGCTACAAGCTGGATGTCGGCTCGTCGGCGCACATCATGATTCATCTCACGCCGGTGCTGCGCGATCTCGAGTTGCACAAGTTCGGCCTCGAATATCTCGAGATGGATCCGTGGGCCTATTACCCGATCATGGGCACGGGCACCGGTATCAGCTTTTACCGAGACCTCGACAAGACCTGCGCCAGCATCGCGAAGATTTCGCCGAAGGACGCCGATGCCTATCGCGCCTTTGTCCAGCATTGGGGCGAACTGAACGAGGGCATCTTCGAGACCTTCCTCAAGCCGCCCACGCCGGGAAAAATCTTCGGCACGATCTTCAAGCGCAACTTGATGAACATCCGTTCGCGCAAACTTTGGTCGTCGTTGGATACCTCGCGGCAATTGATGGCGCCTTATGGCCAGGTGATCGAGGAACTCTTCGAGCATCCGGCGATACGCACCGCGTTGTCGTGGCTCTCTGCGCAATCGGGACCTGCTCCGAGCGAAATGGCCACCGGCGACATGCTCGGCTGGAACGCGATGATCCACAAAAGCGGCGCGAAGCGGGCCAAGGGCGGCAGCGGAGCGTTGACCCAGGCGATGGCGAAGTGCCTCGAAAGCCATGGTGGAAAGATCGTTTGTAATGCCGACGTCACCGAAATTGTCTCCGAGTCCGCGAATCAATGGACGGTTTCCTATAACGGCGAAAGCGAATACGGCCATCGTTTCATCGAGCACAACACGGCACCGCGCGTGGTCTCCGCCCTTCACCTCCACACGCTCTTTGGCAAGCTGCTCAAGAATCCACCGGAAGAATTGAAAAAGCGCGTTTCCCGCACGCGCGTGGGCAACGGATTCGGCATGATCGTGCGTCATGCGGTCGAGGAGTTACCCGATTATGGCGACAAGTCCGCGCCCGCCGGCCCCCTCCCCGGCACGAAGGATTACCAGACCTCGCTTCAGTTGCTTTGTCCCTCCGTCGATTACCTCAATAGCTCGCACCGCGACTTCATGTTCGGCTCGCCGCCGCAAAAGCCGTGCGTGGTCGCGATGAGTTTTTCTGCACTCGACCCGACCCTTGCACCCGAGGGCAAGCACACGCTTTTCACCTGGGGCCAGTATCATCCCTACGAACTCGGCAACGGCGAAAATTGGGACGCCATTCGCGAACGCGAGGCCGACAAGCTCTACGATCTCGTCTGCCAGTACGCGCCGAATATGCGCGGCAAGATGATCGCCCGTTATATCCAGACACCGCTCGATATCGAGCGCACGCTCGGCCTGCTTCGCGCAAACGTGATGCATCTCGAAATGAGCCTCGACCAGATGTTCATGTTCCGGCCCCTACCCGAGCTCTCCGCCTACAAAGTGCCCGATATGCCAGGCCTTTACCTCACCGGCGCGAGCACGCATCCCGGCGGCGGCGTCTTCGCAGCCAGCGGCTACAACACCGCGCAAGTGATCTTGCGAGAACGTCGGTAAATCTTTCCTTGTTTAGTTCAATGCTGTAAAAGAAGCCAAAATGACTCGGAGCCTTATTTCGGCGCTCTTGCTGGGATTGTGTCTGGCCTTCCCAGCCCGCGCCATTGAGACAATCACTACGGCCGACCCGTCCGGCACGTATATCACCACGGCGCCCAATCCTCCCAATTGGAACACCGACTGGCCAACTCCGGGGACAACCGGCTCGGATTATGTCGGCCAGGTCAATGGCTCCGGTGCCGTCTATCTGGGCAATGGCTGGGTCCTCACCGCAGGCCATGTTGCCCCGATGACGACATCATCTCCTCTTACTTTTCTTCTCGATGGAAATACCTACACGTCCGCTACCGGAACCGTAACCAGCATAATCACTTCAACGGGAACGGTTGACCTTAGCCTCTTCCAGATTTCGGCGCCGCCCTCGCTGGCTTCGCTCAAGCTGACCCTGAACGCGCCCGCCTACTTTGCGAATACCAATAGCGCCAGCCAGGTCGTCATGCTGGGATATGGGGGAAGCAGTCCCGATCAGTCCTGGGGGGAAAATACAGCCGATTTCGAACAGCAAATCGCGGTTACAACGGGCGGGATTAGCTATGTTTCCAATGACATCATCACGGTGCTCGGGACTGTGAGCAATGGTTCAACCTTGAGCACCAATACTGCCTATGTGGTCGGCGGCGACTCGGGCGGTGGGGATTTCATTTTCGATCCGACCAACAATACCTGGACTTTGGCGGGCATCAACGAAGTGGATGGCACGGACACACTGAGTGGTTCAACGGTGCAGATCTCCGGCATGGTGCAATTGAGCGACTATGCGACGCAGATTCAGGACATCACCGGCATTGAGGTTGTCCCAGAGCCGTCGACATGGGCTCTATTAGGCTTGGGACTCGTCTTTTTGTGGAGACGCTCACGTCTGCGGAGATGACTTGATTCCGCGTTGCCGGAAGTGATCGGGACTTATCCCGATGTTCTCCTTGAATTGCCGCGAAAAAAATCCGAGGTCCTGATAGCCGAGCAGGTCGGCGATCTGGGTCACCGTATGCGAGGATCCTTTCAAGAGCGCACAGGCCCGTTCCATCCGCAGCCCGATCATAAATTCCTTCGGCGACTTCCCGGTCATCGCTTGAAAAAGCCGCACAAAGTGGTCCGCGCTATACCCCGCCTTGACGGCCAGTTCCTGCACGGTGAAGCGCCGCTCGGGTTGCTCGCGGATGACGGCGATGAGGGGATTGATCTTGAGTTTATAGTGACGGTCTCGCGCGCTGTCGGGCTTCTTTCCCTGGCTATCGGCCGCGATCTCGATCAGCAGTGATTTGAGCAGCAACGCCGCGACATCTGGGTGACCCAAGCGCGAACGCAGATCGACGATGTGAGCCATGGCTGCCTCGAAATAAGCCGGGGCGGTCGGCTCGAAGACCTCGACTGGCGGAGTGAACTCGGCTGGGTGCAACAAACGACGCTTGTTCTTCAATTGAAAATGAATGGCCGTGACGCGCAGCAGGGCGTTCGGATTGTGCGTGGCTTCGTAATGGCGGCCCGGGCGCATCCAAACGCA